>VTLG01013940.1_pt1 | contig 63965 bp, 89 predicted proteins | sample 4694571 | NCBI WGS metagenome assembly VTLG01 (sample SAMN12604809, study PRJNA352737) | marine metagenome | biome: ENVO:00000447; feature: ENVO:00000209|ENVO:00000569|ENVO:01000036; material: ENVO:00002151; isolation source: viral sequences binned using virsorter ...
GAAGTTCTAAAAGAACAGATGGAAGAGGTTGATATTGCAGACGAGTTAGGTAAGGGACCAGTAGAAATTACAGAAGACGACGCAGGGGCTACAATTGATTTTGACCCTAATGCAATGCCAATGCCAGAACAAGGCGGAGATCACTTTGCAAATTTAAATGAATTACTTCCACCAGAAGATACAAGTGCCATGGGTAATCAATTACAAAATGATTACATGGAATACAAAATGTCTCGTAAAGAATGGGAACGAGCATACATTAATGGGTTAGATTTATTAGGATTTAAATACACAAACAGAACAGAACCTTTTCAAGGAGCTAGTGGTGCGACTCACCCAGTTCTTGCAGAAGCTGTTACACAATTTCAAGCTTTAGCTTATAAAGAATTATTACCTGCAGATGGACCAGTTAGAACAATGGTTATGGGTAAATCTGATCCTATAAAAGAAATGCAAGCTCAAAGAGTTAAAAATTTTATGAACTATCAATTGATGGATCAAATGAAAGAATACGAACCTGAGTTTGATCAAATGTTATTTTATTTACCTCTTGCAGGTTCTACATTTAAAAAAGTTTATTATGACGATTTATTGGGACGAGCTGTTTCTAAGTTTATCCCAGCGGATGATCTTGTTGTTCCATATACGGCTACCTCATTAGACGATGCGGAAGCAGTCATCCATGTTATCAAGATGTCAGAAAATGATCTGCGTAAACAAATGGCGGCAGGTTTTTATTCTGACATCGAGTTAACTAAACCAACTGGTACAATTACAAACGAGTTGGAAGAAAAAGAACGAGAAGTCGAAGGACTTACAAAATCCCAAAGAGTAGATCCTTTATACACAATTCTAGAATGCCACGTTAATCTAGACTTGGAAGGATTCGAAGACCTTGGCCCCGACGGAGAGCCAACGGGAATAAAATTGCCTTACGTCGTTACAATCGAGGAAGGTAGTAGGAAGGTTTTGTCTATTAGACGAAACTTTGCGCCCAATGATCCAAAGAAAAATAAAATCCAATATTTTGTCCACTTCAAATTTCTGCCAGGACTAGGATTTTATGGCTTAGGATTAATTCATATGATTGGCGGATTGAGTCGTACTGCAACTGCGGCTCTCCGTCAATTATTAGACGCTGGAACATTATCCAACCTACCCGCAGGATTTAAACAAAGAGGTGTCAGAGTAAAAGATGATGCCGCAAACATACAACCAGGAGAATTTAAAGATGTTGACACTCCAGGTGGTAATCTAAAAGATGCATTCGTATTCCTACCATACAAAGAACCATCAGCTACATTATTACAATTGATGGGAATTGTTGTGCAAGCAGGACAAAGGTTCGCGTCCATTGCTGACATGCAGGTCGGGGACGGGAATCAACAGGCCGCTGTTGGTACGACCGTAGCTCTTTTAGAACGTGGTTCAAGGGTAATGTCAGCAATCCATAAAAGACTTTATGTGTCTTTAAAAAATGAATTTAAATTACTGGCAGATGTTTTTAAAACTTATCTTCCACCAGAGTATCCTTACGATGTTCCAGGTGCTGCAAGAAATGTTAAACAAACAGACTTTGATGACAGAGTAGATATTTTACCTGTTGCTGATCCAAATATATTTTCAATGAGTCAAAGAATTTCTATGGCTCAAACACAATTACAATTAGCAATGTCTAACCCACAAATGCATAACATGTATAACGCATATAGAAATATGTACACTGCAATAGGAGTAAAAGATATTGATAGAATCTTACCTCCGCCTCCACCGAATCAACCGAAAGATCCGGCGATCGAGCACATTGATGCAATGGCGATGAAACCTTTCCAAGCGTTTCCAGGTCAAGATCATAGAGCGCACGTTACAGCTCACTTAAATTTTATGGCTAGTAATTTTGTTAGAAATAATCCCAGCATTACTGCAGCGTTAGAAAAAAATATTATGGAGCACATATCATTGATGGCACAGGAACAAGTACAATTAGAGTTTCAACAAGAATTTATGATGTTGCCACAATTACAACAAGCAGCAACTATGAATCCCCAAGCTCAACAACAGTTTATGCAAGTATCTCAAAAGATAGAGGCAAGAAAAGCAATTTTAATTGCAGAGATGACTGAAGACTTTATGAAGGAAGAAAAAACTATTACATCTCAATTTGATCACGATCCATTGCTTAAATTAAAACAAAGAGAAGTAGATCTTAAAGCTATGGAAGAAGAACGTAAGATGAAAGAAGATCAAAACAGAATTAATCTTGATAAAATGAAACTAATGCAGGCTAGAGAGATTAATGATGAAAAACTTGAACAAAATGAAGAATTAGCTAATTTAAGAGCAGATACAGCGATGGCTAAATCAATGATATCTGCTGATGTTAAATTAACATCTGACAAAATGAAAGCTAAAGATGTAAAGACCTTGAAAGGTCCAAGAAGTTAGTATATTAACAATTAGGAGAAAAATATGGCAAAAGACACATTTAAACAGTTCGTTAACAAAGATGGCTATGCTAAAGGTGGAATACCTGTAGAAGATTCTCCTCAGAACATTGAGTTAGATCCAAGATCTAAAACAAGTATCAGAGGAAGAAATTACATTGCACAGGGAAACAGCGTAGACGTTAAAGGTACACGAGCTATTAGAAAAGAAAAAAAACCTGTAAAGGCTACTTGGTACTAACATGTGGTTATCGGCAATTAAATTAGCCGTTTCTGCTGGAAGTAAAATTTACGCTAACAAGCAGCGAACTAAAATGGCAATGTCTGACGCGCAGTTAATGCACGCAGAACGTATGGCCCGAGGTGATGAAGCTTACCAGGGCAAGTTGTTAGAAGCCCGACAGTCAGACTGGAAGGACGAGGCGGTCCTCATAATATTAAGTTTGCCCGTGTTGGTGCTCGCTTGGGCAGTGATATCGGATGACCCAACAGCGATGGACAAAGTAAAATTGTTCTTCGACATGTTCTCGCAGCTCCCGTCATGGTTCACAAATTTATGGATCCTTGTAGTTGCGAGCATATATGGTATAAAGGGAACTCAAATTTTTAGAAACGGCGGAGGTAAAAAATGACAAAAATAAAAGAACAAATGAAACTTCTTAAAGACGCTGGTCACGGTGTTACTGAAAGTGGTAAAAAAATTGCAGAATCTTTTATAAGTTATGCTTTACCAAGCTCCTACAAAAATTTAAAAAAATTTTATGACGGATCAAAAAACGATTCTAAAAAAATGACAAATAGAAAAGGAGATAAATAATGAGACAAAACGGAGTAAGATCAGATGTTAGATTTCCATATGGAAGCGGCATGAAAAAAGGTGGATCTGCTAAAAAGAAAAAGCAGGGATACAAAGATCGAAAAGATGAGTCCATTGCTATGAGAATCAGAAAAAAAAGAACTAAGAAACAACTTAGAGCTTCTGCTGATGAGTCTTATGGTAAGTTCGGATCTAAAGCTAAAAAATCTGGCAAAATAAATAGATAATGTTTAAAAAGTTCAGATCACCTAATGCTGGTCAAACGTCTTTGACTTTGCAGCATGCAACAAGTCCAAGATCGGGATATAGACCACCAGCAGGTCATAACGCTGATGGGTATACGATGCCTGAAAGAGTTGGAGCTAAAAAAGGTGGTTGGATACAAGACGTTAATAAGTCTATTAAAAAAAGAGGAACTAAAGGTAAATGCACACCTATTACTAAAAAAGGTTGCACCGGGAGAGCAAAAGCTTTAGCTAAGACGTTTAAAAAGATGGCTAAAAAAAGAAAAGGAAAATCATAATGTCTAATACTAGAAAAATGAATGAACTCGAAGAACTTGGAAGAGTAGATGCTGAAAAAGCATATACTAAAAAAGGTAAAAAAAATCTAAAAGCTGAAAAGAAAAGAATTGTAAGAGAAGTAAGTTCTAGAGGAGTCGCTAAAAGAGGACACGGCAAAGAAATTAAATAATGTTAAAAAAAATTAAAAATTTTATTTGTAAAATTTTTAACATTAAATCATGTAAGTGTGATGATGTTGATGAACATATAGAGTTTTTTACAAAAGTACCTGAACCTGAAATAAAGGTTCATGTAGACCCATGCCCTATACACAGATATTTTAAAGCAAAATGTCATATGTGTGTAGCGTATGCAAACGCACAATAAAGGAGAAAAAATGAGTAAAGGAACGCACAAAACTAAAGACGGTAGAACAGCTAAAAAAGGTCTTTGGTACAATATCCACATGAAAAAGAAACGTGGAGAAAAAATGAGAAAAAAAGGTGACAAAGGTGCACCTACTGCCAAAGCAATTAAAAGAAGTCAAAAAACTTCTAAGAAAAAGTAATGGCTGAAAACCCTATAAGAAGAACTACCGGCAAAGGTGGTAATTATAGAAAAACCAAATCTGGAGCAGGTATGACTAAGAAGGGTGTCGCTGCTTACAGAAGAGCAAACCCTGGAAGTAAATTAAAAACAGCCGTGACTGGTAAAGTGAAACCTGGATCAAAAGCTGCAAATCGACGTAAGTCGTACTGTGCAAGAAGCGCAGGCCAACTAAAACGATCATCTGCAAAAACACGTAACGATCCTAATTCTCGTATCAGACAAGCACGGAGAAGATGGAAGTGTTAAATGGAACCAGAACAAGTAGTAGAACAACTTAAAAAAGCATTAGCTAGAAGAATAAATCAATTAGCCCTATCAGTCACATCAGGTGGTGTTGACAATATGGAAACTTATAAGTATATAATAGGACAGATAAATGCACTGGAGTCAGTGCGTCAGGAAATCTCTAACCTGCAACAAGATGAAGGAGCAAAAAATGAAAACACAGGAACAGTCGTCGACCTTAAAGGAAGAAGTCCCAAAAAATAAAACAGGTCTACTAGACAAATACAAACAAGAACCTAAAAAAGAAGTTACCAAAGAAACTACAAAATTACCAAAACCAACAGGTTGGCGTATGTTAGTTTTGCCATTTAGAATGAAAGAAAAAACTGATGGTGGAATTATCATGGGCACAGAAACAATTGATAGGCAACAAGTTGCATCGCAATGTGGAAACGTTTTAGCGATGGGACCTGATTGTTATAATGATAAAGAGAGATTTAAAGATGGTCCATGGTGCAAGGTCGGAGACTGGGTAGTCTTCGCACGTTATGCCGGATCAAGAATAGAAATTGAGGGTGGGGAAGTTCGTCTTTTAAATGATGACGAAATACTAGCAACAGTACAGGATCCAACAGATATCCTGCATAAATACTAACATAGAAAAGGAGAAACTATGCCAATAGAGGAAAAAACAAATCTAAAACCTGGTGAAAAACCGGTTGATCTAGATACATCAGGACCAGAGGTAGATGTAACTCTAGAAGAAAGTAACGAGGAAGTAGTAGCAAATACTACTCCCGAAACCAAGGAACAAGAAACAAAAACAGAAGAAACAAAAACAGAAGAAGTAACAACTGAAGAAACTAAGAAAGAAGATGATTCTAAACTAGAAGAATATAGTAAAGGTGTGCAAAATAGAATTGCAAAACTTACGCGTAAAATGAGAGAAGCAGAAAGACGAGAAGCTGCGGCTGTTCAATACGCTCAATCTCTAGAGAAAAAAAGAAAATTAGATGCATCTAAACTTGCTGAAGTTAATTCAGAATATACAACTAAACTTGAAGAAAATGTAACAAGTGCAATGGAGTCAGCGCAAAATGAATTGCGAATGGCAATAGAATCACAAAATGCAGATCTACAAGTTTTAGCAAATAAAAAAATTGCAGCACTTGCATTGGAGAATGCAAATCTGCAAATGAGAAAAAAACAAAAACCAGTTGAACAGGAAACTCCTGTACAACTATCAGACGGTGGTAGATTACCAGAACAAACTCCAAGATCATTACCAGAAGCTGATCCTCAAGCTGAAGATTGGGCTGCAAAAAATAGATGGTTCGGAAGTGACCGAGCTATGACATTTACTGCATTCGAAATTCATAAGGATTTAGTGGATAAAGAAGGTATTGATCCAAAGAGTGACGAATATTATAGAGAAATAGACAAACGTATTAGAGTTGACTTTCCTCATAAATTTGGTAATACTGAAAATATAGCGACGACCAAACCCGTTCAGTCGGTGGCTTCGGCTAACAGAAGCGTAAAACCTGGTCGCAAACAAGTGAGACTCACATCGTCTCAAGTAGCAATAGCTAAAAAATTAGGTGTGCCACTCGAAGAGTATGCAAAACAATTAAAACTCACGGAAGGAGCATAAGCATATGACTAAAGAAGACAAAAAAAACCTTTCTCGTGCGGCGGAAACTCGGTCAAAGACTGAAAGACCAAAAGAGTACAAGCCCCCATCATCTCTAGATGCACCACCAGCGCCCGATGGATTCAGGCACAGATGGATAAGAGCAGAGTCAATGGGTTTCAATGACACCAAGAATATTCACGGTAGATTGAGATCCGGGTATGAGTTAGTGAGAGCTGACGAATACAAAGACGGTGAATCTTACCCTATTGTCATGGATGGAAAATACGCTGGAGTGATTGGAGTAGGTGGCCTTCTCCTGGCAAGGATACCGGAAGAACTCGCGCAATCTCGTGTTGCCTATCAGCAAAGACAAACTGAAGGTCAAGACGAAGCTGTAGAAAACGACTTACTGAAGGATCAGGACAAACGAATGCCGATGAAATTCGAGCGTTCAAGCAAAAACTTCGGTGGTACTAAGAAATAAAATTCCAAACACCAACGAATAAAATAAACCGAACTGGAGGCCGTTTAACGACGGCAGGTTCATAAGGAGAAACAAACTATGGCAAATAGAAACACGCAAGGTTTTGGTTTGATCCCTGCTGGTACATTAGGTGCTACACCTTCTACTGGCGGTCAGAACAAATACAAAATCGATAGTGCCTATCCGACTAGTTTATACATGGGAATGCCTGTGCAGTACGATTCTGCAGGCGGAGCTAATGTAGATCCAGGTTATATAGTCACTGCACAAGACGCTATTACAGTGCCAACGATTGGTGTATTTAATGGTTGCTTCTACACAGATGCAAATACATTAAAGCCAACTTTTTCATCGTTCTATCCAGGTGGTACAACACCAGCTTCAGATGTGAACAATGGAGATACTGATGCATTTGTAATAGATAATCCATGGCAACAATATGTTGGTCAATTAAGCACACGTTTAGGTGCAAATATGGACGCAGCACAAGTTAATATGGGAAGAACAATGGGTTTAACAGTTAGAGCAGAAGGAACTACAACAGCTTCTGGTTCTACAATATCTGGACAATCCAATGGTCAATTAACAGTTGGAACTGTTGCTGACATCGCAAACCAATGGAGACTTTTAAGAGTAGCAGAAGATCCTGAAAATGAAGATCTTATAACTACTCCTCAAACGGATCCATCATTAGCTAACTTTTCTGGTTACGCTTCTGTGGTTGTGGTTGTTAACAAATCGCAATGGTTCGGAACAGGAACGGTAGGAGCATAATATGGCAATATCACGAGCACAACTAGTTAAAGAACTAGAGCCAGGTCTGAATGCACTATTCGGTCTGGAATACAAAAGGTATGATAATCAGCACGCTGAGATTTATACTACAGAGTCATCAGACAGAGCTTTCGAAGAGGAAGTAATGTTATCTGGCTTTGCAAACGCAGATGTAAAAGCAGAAGGAGCTGGCGTATCATACGATGATGCACAAGAAACTTATACTGCTAGATACACTATGGAAACGATCGCTTTGGCTTTCGCTATCACAGAAGAAGCAATAGAGGACAACCTTTATGACAGACTTTCTTCTAGATACACAAAAGCTTTAGCAAGATCTATGTCGAATGCAAAAGAAGTTAAAGGTGCAGCACCTTTGAATAATGGTTTACCAGCAATTGCAGCTGGAACTGCTTTTCAAACAGGTGACGGCGTTAACTTGTTTTCTACATCTCACCCAACAATTGCGGGTAACGTAGCAAACACTTTGCAAACGCAGGCTGACTTAAACGAAACTTCATTAGAAACAGCATTGATTGATATCGCTGCTATGACTGATGAAAGAGGTTTAAGAATAGCAGCAAAAGGAGTTAAAATGATAATTCCTTCTGCTAATCAGTTCAACGCTGAAAGATTGATGAAATCTCAAGGTAGAACTCAGACTGCTGATAATGACATCAATGCAATCAACAGCATGGGAATGATTCCACAAGGTTACAGAGTTAATAACTTTTTAACTGATGCTGATTCATGGTACATTATTACAGACGTTCCAAATGGTATGAAAATGTTCTCAAGAACTCCATTGACAACTTCAATGGAAGGAGACTTTGATACTGGCAATGTAAGATACAAAGCTAGAGAAAGATACGCTTTTGGCGCATCTGACTTTAGAGGTATCTTCGGTTGCGAAGGTGCGTAAGCAATAAAACTATTTTTGTGGCGGAACATAGTTCCGCCACATTCAACAAATAACATGGTGAGATCATGAAAAAATTCACAGTAAAAATATGGGCATACGATCATTACGCAAAATTTAATGTTTTAGCGGAAGATAATGCTATTTCTCTTGAAAAATCGATCCTTGACAAATTGGGAGAAAAGAGTATAAACTGGGAATATCTCGGAAACTCATATGATGCCCGAGTAAATAGAATAACCTATGAGGAGGTTATAGATGATACAAGACCTTTACAAACAAAAAAGGTCCTTGGAGTTGAAGTGGGAACAGGAGCATCTATCTAATGGTAGGTACACACTCGACATGGTCAGAATTGATGACAAAATTAAAGAAGTCATCACACAAATTAAACTGGCTGAAGCAGAAGTTGCTCACAGGCAAAATAGCGTTGAAAACGCTGCTCCACAAGTTTCTGTAGCTACTTAGAACAAAAGCTACATCGCTGAAATCGCACTTTCTTTTAAGGCTCTCTTGCACTCTACTAAAATCTACTATATAAATAAATTACTATACAATTAATTAAGAACATAGACGAGTATAGTCGACGGCCTAGAGACTATGTTCAGAAACTAGGAGGATATAATTATGGCAAATACTACATTTTCGGGACCAATAAAAGCGGGAACGATTAAAAATACTACTGGATCTACTTTAGGTACAGATGTAAAAAACACAGGTCAAGTTGTGATGTGTCAATCACAAGCAGTGACTCAAGCTGATGGTACAACTAATATTGTAATCCCAGCTAACTCACAAATAGTAGCTATTGAATTATCAGTAGATGTTATTTGGAATGGAGTAGCAAGTACAGCTGGTATCGGTTATACTGGTGATGCAACTGCATTCACAGCAGCAGCTGCTGTAGCAGGTGGAACATTAGGAATAATTTCTGCAACTGCTGGCGCTGATGCGACTAGAGTTAATAACTGGGCTGATGTTGGAACGTCCGACGTAAGAATTCTTGTAACTAGCACTAACACAGGTGCTGGTGAAGGTTTTTTAACTGTAAGATACGTTCAAAACAATAACTTAAGTTAATAATTAATTTAGTGTGGGCTTCGGCCCACACAAATTGAAGGAGATTAAAAATATGTCAATAACATCAAAAGTTAGACAATCCGTAGTTCTAGTAGCAGATGGACAAGTGCAAAAATTAATTAATGGCACAGCAACTGATATTGGAAAAGCAAATATTTTAAATATTTTTGCACAAGCTACTGATGCTGACGCTGAAATTAAACTTTATAATGAACCAGATAATTCTAAAACTGCAGCTAAATTAATTTTTCATGGTAAATTTAGTACAGTTGCTAATTCAGTTCATGAGTTTAAAATCCCAGGAGCGGGTATATATGCTTCTGAGGGAATATACGCAGACCTGACTAACGTAGACTTTTTTTACATAATCGGAACGTTTTAGAGGTAGCCAATGGCGAATACTACTTCCTCAGCCTACGCATTTGATCAAAACTTTTCAATTGATGAGATCATTGCAGATGCCTATGAACGTTTAGGTTTAGTAGGTACGGCAGGTCATCAAATAAAAACTGCAAGAAGATCTTTAAATATTCTTTTTCAAGAATGGGGTAATAGAGGTATACATTTTTGGGAAGTAGGAAATACTAATATTAATTTAATTGCTGGTTCAACTACAAACGTTGATGCCACAGCTGAAGGATCTGGTATTTATACTTTTTATAGAAATTCTAGTGATGTGCCTGGAGGGGGAGAACCACCACAAGCTACAACAGTTCCCACAGCAAACATTTATGGTATTACTGATATTTTAAATGTTTCTTATAGACAAAATTATAATACAACAAATCAATCGGATATTGGTTTAACAAAAGTTGCAAGAGATGCATATGCTGCTACAGCAAATAAAGCATCTAATGGAACTCCGTCACAGTTTTGGGTACAAAGATTTATTGATAAAGTTACAATAACTATTTATCCATTACCAAACGCTACTGCAGCACAAAATTATTTAAGCGTTTATTATGTTAAAAGAATTCAAGATGCAGGAGCATATACTAACGCAAGTGATGCGCCTTTTAGATTTGTACCATGCATGGTTTCAGGACTTGCATATTATTTATCTATGAAGTTTGCACCACAAAGAACACAGGAGATGAAGTTGTTGTACGAGGATGAATTAGCAAGAGCATTATCAGAAGATGGTTCTCCAGCTAGCACATACATTACTCCGAAGACATACTATCCAAATATATAATGGCTAGATTCGCAAAAGGTAGCAGAGCATTAGCAATTTCTGATAGATCAGGTGCAGCATTTCCATATAGAGAAATGGTTCAAGAATGGACTGGTGCGTGGGTCCATATTTCTGAATTTGAGCCTAAGCAACCACAATTAGAACCACATCCCGTAGGAGCTGATCCCCAAGCATTAAAACATGCAAGACCTGCAAGAGTAGAATTTGCAGTACAAGATATTTTACCAGAAAACCCATTTACAACAACAGCAGGTTCACCAACCCTAAGTGTTTCTTTTCCTTCTAATCAAATAAATGAAGGAACATCTTATGTAAGATTTCAAGCAGTTAAACAAGCAGTAGGTGGAGTTGCTATTACAACTTTAGAATTATCAACAACATTAAATGGTGCCATCAATGACACGGCCAATACAATTGTTTTAACTGATGCTACTCAATTTCCTACAGCAGGATATATTGTTATTGAAAAAGTAAATGCTACAAGTGGAGCTTACGAAAATGAAACTATTCAATATACAGGAAAAGCTGGAAATAATTTAACAGGATGTTCACGTGGAACATCAGCACCTTATAGAGGAAAAGTATTAGCTGCTACATCAGCAACATCGCATGCTAATGGAGCAAAAGTATTTGGTTCTTATTTAGCAACAGCGATTGGAACAACAGAAAACACAGGTGCTCAACCTGCTACAAGAACAGTATATAATTCTTTAACAGTGCCTTTAGTATCGAATGCTACAAGCACAGCAACAGGAGGCGGTTTTCAGTGTACAATTGGACCCGTTAATGATAGAGGTTAATTATGGCTGGATACACTTTATCAAACTTACAGACAGATATTAGAAACTATACTGAAGTAGATAGTAATGTTTTTACTACTGCGATACTAAATAGATTTATTGAAAACGCTGAACATAGAATTAATTTAGATTGTCCTATGGATTCTGATAGATTTCAAGATGAAGCACAATTTGCAACAGATTTTAATACAATTACAATGCCTACTAAATTATTATTTGTAAGAGGTATTCAGGTATTTGACTCAACAACTGTTACTACAGGTGAAGGAGTATGGTTAGAAAGACGTGATCAAACTTTTATATCAGAATATATAGGAGAATTAACAGGAACTGAAGGAAGTCAAACAGGTCAAGACACAACAGGATTACCTAAATATTATTCTATGTTTGGGGGTGCTACAACTGGAACCAGTACAGCTACTTCTGGAGCAATATATGTAGCTCCTACTCCAGACAAAAATTATAAATATATTATTCATTATAATGTAATGCCAGGAGGCTTAGAAACTAATACCGGTGGAACTTATGTTAGTAATTACTTCCCACAAGGCTTATTATATGCATGTTTAGTAGAAGCTTATATGTATTTAAAAGGTCCAACTGATATGTTGACACTATATGAAAATAGATATAAAACTGAACTACAAAAGTTTGCAGCAATGCAAATTGGAAGAAGAAGACGAGACGACTACACCGATGGTACCGTAAGAATACCAATCGAGTCAGCGCCTCAATAATTAGGAGATTAATTTATGGCAATAACATCGGCAATTTGTAACAGCTTTAAACAAGAAATATTAGTAGAGGGTCATAACTTTACTGGTGGTACAGACACATTTAAATTAGCTTTATATTCAAGTGACTCAGCAACTTTAAGTAAATCAACAACAGTTTACACTGCACCAGCAGATGGTACAGCAGATCCAACAAACACTTACGAAGTAACTTCAACTTCATCTGGATACACAACAGGTGGAAATAGTTTAACAAGCACAACTCCAGTTTTATCTGGTGACACTGCTTGTTGTAAGTTTGCTGATACAAGTTGGGGTTCAACTGCATCATTTACAGCAAGAGGATGTTTAATTTATAATTCAACTAATTCTAACAAAGCAGTTTGTGCAATTAATTTTGGTGCAGACAAAACTGTAACAAGCGGAACTTTTACAATTCAATTTCCAGCTCAAACAGCAGGTAACGCCATCATTCAGATAGCATAGGGAGTAACTCCTTATGTCGTTAATTCGAACATTTACAGTCACAGTAGCAGGTGGTAAATTTGTAATTGATGGAGTATCACAAGATACTGTTAATCTTGCCGAAGGTTATACATATAAATTTGATCAAGCGGACAACACTAATAATAATCATCCATTTAGATTTTCAACTAATTCTAATAATTCACCATCAGCTCCGTATACTACAGGCGTTACAGAAGTAGGTGTTCCAGGAAACGCTGGAGCTTATACTCAAATAGTTGTAGCAGATCCTGCTCCGCAACTTTATTATTACTGTGGAAACCATCCAGGAATGGGAGGCACTGCAAATACAGAACCTGCAGACACTTGGGGACTTTTACAATGGAACCAAAATACTTGGGGAAGTCAAAATGAAGTTGATTTTACTTTAACAGGTTTATCAGCAACAACTACACTAGGAACACCAACCGCATTTAACGAAACCGGTTGGGGTGCTGACACATGGGGAGCTGAAGGTTGGGGTGGTGCAGTAAGTTTAATAGATCTTACTGGTTTATCTTTAACTGCATCAGTTAATTTACCAACAAATAATGTAGTTGTAAAACCTGGTTGGGGTACTCTTACTTGGGGACAAAATGGTTGGGGTTCAGTTGACTCGGCAGTATTTAATATAACTGGTTTATCTGCTACAACATCTTTAGGAACTTTAGGAGACATTCCTGAACAACAACTAACTTTAACAGGTCAGTCAGCTGATATAGATTTTGGTACATTAGGTATAAAAGGTGATGCTGCCTTTACACTAGCAGCACTCTCTCAAATTATATCTTCACCTGGATTATTATCATTAGATGATCATTCAGTTGGTTTATCTGGTTTACCACTTACAAGTACGGTTGCAAATCTAGTGCCAGATGATGTAATGGGATTAACAGGTCTGTCCGCTGATATAGATATAGGAACTATTGTAATTTCAACAAATCCTATTGTTGAGTTAACTGCTTTAACTACATTAGCCACAACATTAGGAACCGTTAGTACTGATCCTGTTACATTAGTAGATCCAACAGGTATAGCATTAACATCAACTCGAGGAAATGTAACAACAACTCAGCTTTCTAATGCATTTCCAACTGGACTAAGTGCTACAAGTACGCTAAATGATGATAAATTAATATTAAAATATTATGGCCGATTATCGCCAAAAACTAGTTCGGGATATACACGACTTAACCCTAAAACTAGCACAGGATATACTAGAAAAAACCCTGCATAATTATGTTTGACTTAAAACCAAATAAACAATATAAATACTTTAATTAGGAGAATAACTTAGAATGTCTGGATCTACATACAATTATTTAGGTATAGAGCTTATGGCTACTGGTGAGAACGCCGGTACATGGGGAACAAAAACCAACACAAATTTAAACATTATTCAACAAGCAGCCTCTGGCTATCATTCACAATCTATTGCAGGGGGTGTTCAAACAACAGCTTTATTAATTACAGATGGTGATTCAACTTCTGCTACAGATAGTTTAACAAACGCAGCTAGAAATGCGATCATAGAATTCACAGGAACTATAACTGGAAATCAAATCGTTACTATTCCCAACGGGACAGAAAAATTTTATTTAATTAAAAATTCAACATCAGGTGCTTATACTGTACAAGTAAAAGGTGCTTCTGACTCAGGTTCAGGAACAACTTTTGCAGCAACAGCTAAAGATACAAAATTAATTTACATCAATGGTCAAGACGTTACTAACGTAGAATTAGGATCAGGCGGAACTTCCTGGCAAGCAGTTAAAACAACTAACTTTTCTGCAGTAGCAGGAGAGGGTTATTTTGTTGATACTAATACAGGATCTGCTGCTATTACTGCTACACTTCCTGGTTCTGCTACAATTGGCGACACAATATCATTTATAGATTATGCTGGCAATTTTGCTACACATAAGTTAGAAATAGGTAGAAACGGGCACAACATATCAGGAACAGCATCTAATTTAGATGTTCAAACTAATAATGCTGGTTTACAATTAGTTTATGTTGACTCTACAAAAGGATGGTTAATACAAACTAAATAAGGAAATAAATTATGGCTACATATAAATCAATTAAATATGCATTTTCAGGATCAGAAATTACAGATCCTTCTATTCTTGCAGCTCCAACAGTTCAAACTATCAGTCCTACATCATTAACTGAAGGCGCTTTACCAGCAGCGATTGCAATTACAGGAACAGAGTTTACTTCGGGAAGCGTTGTAAACTTTATTTCTTCTACTGGAGCTTCAATAGCTTCACCTTCAGTAAGTTTTCAAACTTCTACAGCGTTACAAGCGACTGTACCTGCAACTGTTACAGACGCAGGAGAACCTTGGGACGTTCAGGTTAAAGGAGAAGTGGCAGGTCAAAAAGATAATGTTTTAAGTATTGATGGTAATCCTGCATTTACAACTGCAGCAGGATCTCTTGGAACAATTACAGATGGAACAAGATCAACATATTCTTTAGCGGCGGCAACAGCAACAGACCCAGAAGGTGTTACTGTTACTCACGCGATTACAACTGGATCAGTATCTCCAGGTTTAACTTTTAATTCACCAGCAGGAACTATTACAGGGACAGCAGATGCTGTGCCATCAGGTTCTGTTACATCAAGTTTTACAGTTAGAGCTACAGCTGGAGCACAAACAACAGATAGAGCTTTTTCAATTACTGTGTCAGCACCTGTTCAACAAGCAATTACAAGTACAGGAGCTGGAACTTTTTCTTCTCCATTTACAGGAACTTTAACACTTTTAGCAATTGGTTCTGGGGGAGGAGGATCCCAAGAACATGCTGGGGGCGGAGGCGCAGGCGGTTTAGTCCTTCACCCATCTTACGCTGTACAATCAGGAGTTACTTATCCTTATAACGTAGCTGCATCTACTTCATCTACTCCTAGATCAGACGACACAACTTTTGGTCCAGGATCTGGAACGGACGCTGGATTTATCACTGCCATGGGCGGTGGAAACGGCGGCGCAGCTTACGATGGTGGATCTGGCGGGGGAAAATCTCACTCACCAGGAGCAGGAGGATTAGGAATTCAAACAACTTCACCTGCAATTTCTGCTGACAGTAGAACATACGGTTTTGGAAATAATGGTGGAACATCAGGAACACACACTTATCCAGGACACCCATCAGGAGGTGGGGGCGGAGCCGGCGGAGTTGGCGGGAACGGCTCGGGAACGTCGACTGCTGGAAACGGTGGATCTGGAAAAGATGTATCAGCAACTTTTGGAACAACTGAAGGAGTCAGCGGAGTTTTTGCTGGCGGTGGCGGTGGAGGAATTCACCAAACTGGATCGTGGGGCTCAGGTGGATCTGGGGGCGGCGGAGGCCGAAACCAAAGTGGAACTGCAAACACTGGAAGCGGTGGAGGAGCAGGATCTTCGACTGGTGCGTCAGGAATAATTATATTAAAATATTAAGGAATAAGAATTATGGATAATAACGAGTGTCAAATTAAATACGGAGATAGTGGAACACCTTTTGTTATACAAAAAGGTGCTTGGGGCGGATTTTATAAAAATGGCCTTGAGGGAGACCCTACTAAATACATAATGGTTGATGAGAACGGTGGTCCTTCTACTAATGATTTTTCTATTCCTTTTAAAACTGATGCTGAAGCTATAGATTACATAGGTCATTTTTGGCCATCACAATCATAATCTAGACATATTTCCATAATAGAAAGACCATAAAGAAAGATATGGATATATTTGCGTGTAAAATAAAAGAATCACATTTAGATGTAGATAATGATAAATTATATAAGCTAATATCTAATCTCTATTCTCAACATGCCGGTAGAAGCGAGTCTAATAAAGGTGGTTGGCAGTCTGAAAATATAATATCTGAATTACCTAGTTTTGTAGATAAAATTAAACCTGTCGTAAAAGAGTATATGGATGAAATAAAACTTAATATAGAATTAGATATTACTCAAGTATGGGCTAATATAAATAAATATAAAGATTATAATGCTCAACATTTTCATTTACAATCTAACTTTACAGGTGTTTATTTTGTAAAAGGCGAAAAACAAACAGGTAATTTATTGTTACACAACCCTTTTACAAACTTTAATTATTGTTGGTTTAATGGAAAACTTGTAAAGATAATAACTCCTAATCAATATAACAGCCAAGTTGTAAAAATATATCCCCAACCAGGCAAACTAATAGTTTTTCCATCTTGGTTACAACACAGTGTAGAGCCTAATTTGACAAACGAAGAAAGAGTCTCTATATCTTTTGATATAAATTAATTATGTTTTTTAAAAAGAAAGAAAAATTAACAGTTTGGTCAGTCATTCCAGATCTAGAAAAAACAGGTGCAGGTCCTGTTCCAGCTAAAAAATTTTATCCAGAATGGTTTAAAAAAATGCAGAAAGATAGAGATGTTCACAATGAACCTCAAAAGTTTGATTTATCAGGTCATCAAAATTATAACAACATAAAACATTGTCCTTCTTTTCCGTGGTGGTTTTCTCAAGGTTATGTGTTGCCTTTATGGTGTGACTTACAAGTTTACGTAAAAGATGGGAATGTGTTTTGGACCTCTCCTATGAATGAGTTTCAATTTGATTTTCATTCACCTGATCAATTTGAAAACTATATTCCTAAACATGCAGCTGATAAAATTTTAGCAGTTTTAAAACCTTTTGGTCCTTTTAGATTTAAAACACCGCCAGGTTGGCAAGTCCAACAAATGCCTATGTATTTTGAATACAACGAAGTGTTTGATGTATTGCCTGGAATAATACCTACTTCTAAATATTATGAAATAAATCCTCAAATGTTATTAAAAAAATCTGCTTTTACTAAAGAAAATAATTACAGTGTTGTGATACCAAGAGGAACTCCTTTAGCCATGTATGTGCCTGTTAGAGAAAAAACTTTAGACTTAGAGATAGTAGAAGAAACACCAGAATTAAAAAGAGATAACAGGGTTGCGGTTTTAGGAGTTAATAGCAAATTTAAAAAAAGATGGAAAGACTATGCAACCAAATGTCCTTATAAAAAATAATTTTTTGCCTGATGACAGATTTTTATTTATTGAGGATGCTGTAAACTCAAATGAATTTCCATACTATTGGCAAGGTCAAGCCACCGACATAAAACCCGACGGTATATATTTATGGAGTCATAGATTGTTTGATATAGATGAGAAAGGTATTTTAAGTAATGCTTATGAATATATAATTCCTTCTATAATAAAACAATTACCAGATTTTAAAAAACTATTAAGAGCTAAAGTTAATTTATATACAAATCAAAATAAAAAATTGTTAAGTCCCTGGCATGTTGACCTATTGTGCCCACACAAAGTCGCACTTTTTTCTATCAACACTAATAATGGATATACTGAATTTGAAAATGGCTCTCTTTACAAATCAGAAAAAAACGCTATATTACTTTTTAACGGAAAGCTAAAACATCGTGCCGCTATACAAACAGATACAGATAAAAGGATTAATATAAACATAGATTATGAGTAAAGAAATTCACCGACAAATTTTACCTTTATTTTCAAGACCTATTTTTATTATTAAAGGCTATACTTTAAACGAAGAAGAAATGGCTGCAGTTCAAAAAGAAAGAAACTCAGTCAATGACAACGCTGGCAAAAATTATACTTCTCAAGATTCTTATATATTTAACAAACCTGAATTTAAAAATTTAGCTACATGGATAAAAAAAGAATTAGATATTTATTTTTATGACTGTTTACAATTCAATCAAAGTACACAATTACGATTTTCTCAATCCTGGTTAAATTATAATCCTAAAGGTACTTTTCATCATGTTCATACTCACCCTAATTCTATTGTATCTGGAGTTTACTTTATAAAAGGAGACCAACAACCAATTTTATTTGAAAGATTTGAAAACGATCATTTGTTTGGAAACATAATTCCGGAAGTAGATAAATATAATTATTATAATTGTGGTAGCTGGAAGGTGACAAATAAACCAGGCTATTTACTTTTGTTTCCATCTAGTGTAAAACATGGGGTAGTTATGAACGAAGCGACAGAAGAAAGAATATCATTATCATTTAATACTTTTGTTACGGGAACTATTGGAAAAAACAGAGGACTTACAGAATTAAAAATATGATTAAACCAAATAAAATTGTTATTGTTGGTGGAGGTTCTGCAGGATGGATGACTGCAGCTACTTTAATAAAAATATTTCCTAACAAAGATATTACATTAATTGAAAGTCCAAACACCCCTACTGTTGGCGTTGGGGAAAGCACACTTGGACATATAAATGGATGGATGGGTTTAATTGGTATTAAAGATGAAGAGTTTATGGCAGCTACCGATGCTACATACAAAATGTCTATTAGGTTTGATGAGTTCTATAAAAAAGGTGCTGGTCATTTTCATTACCCTTTTGGTAGTCCTGATTTTAATGGAACACATTTTAATTATAATGATTGGTGGTTTAAAAAACAATTGTATCCTGAAACTCAATATCATGATTTTGCAGAAAAATATTTTCCAGCAATGGCTTTAGTAAACAATAATAAAATTACAGACAAATTAAATCAATTAAAAGGTTGGAATTTTCAGACGGATACCGCTTATCATTTTGATGCAACTAAATTTGGTTTGTTTTTAAAATCACATCATTGTTTAAACAAAGGTGTTAAGTATATCGTGGGTCATGTTACTGATGTTAAAGTAGATGATAGCGGTGTTAAAGAATTAATTTTAGATGGATCAGTTCCTGTAAAAGCAGATTTATTTATAGACTGTACCGGATTTAAATCATTACTATTAGCAGGTGCTCTTAAAGAACCTTTTGAATCTTACGCAGATTTTTTACCAAACAATTCTGCATGGGCTACTAAAATAAAATATAAAGATGCTAAAAAAGAAATGGTACCTTATACCAACTGTCATGCTATTGAAAATGGATGGTGTTGGGAAATACCATTGTGGCACAGATGGGGCACGGGTTATGTGTTTTCTGACAAATTTGTTAGCGATGACGATGCTTTAGTAGAATTTAAAAATCATATTAAATGGAGATTTCCATATGCAAACCCAGAAGAATTAGAATATAAAAACATAAAAATGCGTGTAGGTTTACATGAAAGGACATGGGTCAAGAATGTGTGTGCTATAGGTTTATCTGCTGGTTTTATAGAACCATTAGAAAGTAATGGTCTCTTTACCACTCACGAATTTTTATTTAAATTAGTTAAAGCTCTAGCTAGAGATCATGTAAATAAATTTGATATTGATTGTTACAACATGCAAAACAAATGGGCTTTTAGAAATTTTGCAGAGTTTGTTGGATTGCATTATGCATTAACCGGTAGGGATGATACTCCTTATTGGAAAGCCTGTCAGACAAGAAATTATGCATCTAAAGGTATGGATAATTTAGAGACAACTAGAATTATTGGTTTTCAAACAGCAGGTTTAAACAAATACTATAATAATGAATTTCCCGATGGGGGCTTTCCTTGTATTGCTGCAGGGATGCAGTGGGCTCCAGTGTCTGCCACAGATGCAATTTACGCCAGAGTATGGTTATCAGAACAAGACCATAAAATTATGTGGAAAAAAATAACAGACAATCTAGATAAAAAAGTAGGGGAGTGGGAATCTATGATTAAAGATTGTCCTAATTACTATGATTACATGAAGGACAAATTTCACAATGATTGATTTTAAATTAAATAATCCAACAGGAACTGAATATGAAATAAAATCTACTCCTATTTGGTTTGGACAAGTTGTTAGAAAATACCAACTGCCTAAAGCATTAGTTAATAGATTAAATGAAGAAATAGATGGACGTAAAGATCACTCCAAGTGGAATGATTATTTAGCTGGAAATCTTGAAACTCAAAACATGTTATATTTTAAAGATGATAAAGGTCAAATAAAACAAAGTGTCTCTGATTCTTTTGTCGACGTGTTTAAGAATTTAGGTTACGATTACATGAGTCTTGTACCACATGTTAAATCTTACCAAGCAGACCTCATGACCATATGGTACAACGATCAAAAAAAATATGAGTTTAATCCTATACACGGGCACACTGGTAGAACTCCTGTTGGAATTACAGGTGTACTATATTTAAAAGTTCCAGAAGGAATTAATGAAGGAAGACACATAAAACAATTTTATCACGGGTCTTCTGCTGAGGGTAGAACGCATATTTTTTCTAACGATGCTTCTCAATTATCTAGACGTTCTTTTTTACCTGACTTAAAAGAAGGAGATTTTTATATCTTTCCTTACGATGTACAACATCTTGTTTATTCTTTTACTGCAGATGTAACTCGAAGAAGTTTAAGTTTTAATATGAATGTTCAATCACTTGTTTTTAGAGAAAAATGATTAATTACAAAGACACTAGCCCAGTACAAGAAAAAGCAGAAAAGCATCAAGATGGTCTTTGCAAAAAGTATGATGGAATTACACTGACCAATATTATTGAGGTAGAAGAATCTAAAAAATTAATAAAATTTATAGAAGAAAATAAAAGCGCTGGTGAAGATAGCCCTGCTGGTGTAGTAAAAACTTCTGATGTAATTTTATGTCCATGGTATCATTTAAAAAGCAAGCTTCCTTATTTATTAGATAAAGTATATAACACTAACAGTCATTATTTTGGTTTTGATATTTTTCCTACTCCAGCTGATCAAGTTTTAAATCTTAATACTTATAGAGTGGGACAAGAATATAAATACCACCAAGACGGTAGCGACTTTGCAGTCAATGATTTAAAACTTACATGTTTATTAAACGTTTCTACCGAACCCTATGAGGGTGGTGATTTTTATTTAAAGTATGGAGATGAAGATAGAAAAACCGAATTTCCTCCAGGATCTTTACTTATATTTAAACCTTACGTATTTCACAGAGTAACTCCTGTAACTAAAGGCGTAAGAAAAACTTTAACGTTGTGGATGTATGGCCCTAGATGGAAATAGTATAGAAGTTATAGATAACTTTTTATCCGAAGAGGATTTTAAACAAGTAACAAATATTATAAACAATGATATGTTTCCATGGTATTTTAATGGAGCTGTAGCAGACGTTCAAGACACAGATAATTTTTACTTTACGCATATATTTTATAAAGATTCTAAAGTAGAGTCTCCAAACTTTAATAATGCATTAATGCCTTTATTAAAAAAATTACCACATGGTAATTTATATAGAGCTAAAGCTAATTTATTTGTAAGACAAAATAAGCAAATTATAAATGGTAAACACGTTGATTTAATGGATGCACCACCTAATTTTCAAACAGCAGTATATTATGTAAATTCTAATAATGGCGGAACTTTACTAGGAGATGAATTAATTCAATCTAAAGCTAATCGTATTCTTATTATGAAAAAAAATTTAGAACATGCAAGTGTTGGTCCTACGGATGAAAAAAGAAGAATTGTTATAAATATAAATTATATATTAAATGATCTAGCCGCTCCAACAGGCACTACCGTTTTAGAATAATGGCTTTTATTCTGAAGCATCCAAATTATTTTAAAGTGAGAGAATGTATCAGCAAAGAAAAAGCTAAATTTTGTTATGACTATCTTTGTTTAAAAGAAAAAATATATAACACAATGATAGATACTAAATATATATCTAAAAAAGACGAAGTCTTTGGTATTGTTGGAGATCCAGAAGTTCCCACCGCATATGCAATATACGGAGATCCTGTTATGGAACTATTACTGTTAGAGTGTAAAAAACAAATAGATATAATTTTTGAAAGAGAAGTATACCCAACGTTTGGGTATGTTCGATTATATAAAAAAGGGGATGTTCTTAATAAACATAAAGATAGACCCTCGTGCGAAATAGCTGCTAGTCTGTGTATTGGTGGAGACGCGTGGCCATTTTACATAGCTAATGAAAAAATAGATATGGATACGGGCGACTTAGTAGTGTATGATGGATCTAATGTTGAACACTGGAGAGAGAAATTTAAAGACAACCAATGTGGACAAGTCTTTTTGTTTTACTCTATTAACAAGGAGAAAGAATTTGACAGTAGACCACATATAGGTTTGCCGTTTGAATTTTCAAAAAATGGATAAATTAAAAGATTACATACAAATTACAAATGATTTACCACATGATATATGTGATAAACTTATAGAAAGAACAGAGACTAGAGGTTGGGAAAAACATCATTGGTATAGCGTAGAAGATGATTACGAGGGTAAAAATCCTGTAGCTTCTTATGATAAAGAACTAGATGTTCAAGCAGCATCCGATGATGATGCAAGAGAAATATTACCTTATTTAGATAAAGCTTTAAAAAAATATTATGAAACATTTTCCACTCATAGTATTTTTTCAAGACTGTCTTCAATTAGATTTAATAAGTATCAAGTCGGCACTCTTATGCGTCCACATATAGACCATATTCATGACATTTTTGATGGGAAAACAAAAGGTATACCTGTTGTTTCTGTTATTGGTTGTTTAAATGATGACTTTGAAGGAGCTGATTTTATGTTGTGTGGTGAAAAAATAGATCTTAAAAAAGGAGATATTCTTTTATTTCCATCTAATTTTATGTATCCTCATGAGGTAACAGAAACTACAAAGGGTACTCGATATTCGTTTGTAGCTTGGACTTTTTAAGAATTGAAAAGTCTTTTAATCTAGTATAAACCCTAATAAACTAGGGATTAATATGTTACAAAAATTAGGATTTCTACCAGGCTTTAATAAACAAGTTACACCTACGGGCGCTGAATCACAGTGGACAGGTGGAGATAATGTACGTTTTAGGTATGGTACACCAGAAAAAATAGGTGGCTGGAACCAATTAGGAGCTGATAAATTAACAGGCGTAGCAAGAGCATTACATCATTTTGTTAATAAAAATGCTCAAAAGTTTGCAGCTATAGGAACAAACAGAATTTTATATGTATACTCTGGTGGTATTTTTTATGACATACATCCTTTAGTTAATCCATCAGGAACAGCCATTACTAACGCATTTAGTACGACTAATGGACAACCAGACGTTACTATTACTTTTCCTACTTCACATACTTTTTCAATTGGAGACATAATATTGTTTGGAGATACCACTACATTTAGTGCTATCACTAATTCTAATTTTGGAGCTGCAGATTTTTGTGATAAAAAATTTATGGTAACTGGAATACCAAGTCCAAGTTCTATTACTATTACAATGCCTAGTAATGAAACTGGAACTGGAGCAACCACTTCTGGTGGTATTACTTATTATCAATACTATCATGTAGGACCAGCAGAACAAGTTGGAGCGTTTGGTTGGGGTGTAGCCTTATGGGGTGGATCTACATTAGGTCCTATTACAACAACATTAAATGGAGCATTAGCTGATGATACTAATGGTAATAATGGATCCGCTACAGAAATTACATTAGCTAGTACCACAGGATTGCCGTCGGCAGGAACTAATTATGTTCAAGTTGGTGCTGAAGAAATATCTTACACTGGAATTACAGGATCAAAGTTAACAGGAATTACTAGGGCTGCACGAGGTTCTACAAGATCATCACATTTAAATGGAGCAACTGTAACCAATACATCTAGCTGGACTGGGTGGGGATCACCAGCCGCCACTACAGATAAAGTTGCTGATCCTGGTCTATGGTCTTTGGACAATCTAGGTAGTACACTTATTGCATTAATACACAACGGAGAATGTTTTGAGTGGGATGGTGATGCTCCTACAGCTACATCAACAAGAGCTACTATTATAACAGGTGCACCCACTGCATCTAGAGATATGTTAGTTTCTACTCCCGACCGTCACTTAGTATTTTTTGGAACAGAAACAACTATTGGAGATAAAACTACTCAAGACGATATGTTTATTAGATTCTCATCTCAAGAAGACATTAACACTTACACACCTACAGCAACCAATAGCGCGGGTACACAAAGACTGGCCGCCGGATCACGGATCATGGGAGCTAAACTTGGTAGAAATGCAATTTACGTTTGGACGGATACTTCATTATTTACCATGCGTTTTGTAGGTCAACCTTTTACCTTTGCTTATGAACAAGTAGGTACTAACTGTGGATTAATAGGTCAAAATGCAGCAGTCGAAGTTGATGGTGCTGCTTATTGGATGTCTGAAAATGGTTTCTTTAGATTTACCGGTAAACTAGAATCAATGGATTGTTTGGTTGAAGATTTTGTTTATGATGATTTAAATACAACATCTAATCAATTAATCTATTGTGGAATTAATAACTTGTTTGGAGAAGTTACATGGTTTTATGTAGCAACAGGCTCTAACGTAGTTAATCGTGCAGTTGTTTATAGCTATTTAGATTCAACAGCTAAAAGACCTATTTGGTTTACAAATACTAATAGTTTATTTCAAAGAACTACATGGGAAGATTCCGCTGTATATGGTTTACCTCACGGAACTAAATATAATGCGAGTGATAATGCTTCATTTGATGTTGAAGGTAACACTGAAGGAAGCACAATTTATTTTGAACATGAGACAGGAGTTAATCAAGTAGAATCAGGAGGAGTAACTACAGCCATACCTGCAAACATTACTTCTGGTGATTACGATATTACACAAAAAGTTATTAGAGGAGCTGCAACTAATTTAGCTGATCTTAGAGGAGATGGTGAAAACATCATGCGTGTTAGCAGAATTGTTCCTGATTTTATATCTCAAAGTGGTAATACTGTTATACAATTAGACCTTAGAAACTATCCTAATAATACAGCAGCCAGCTCATCATTAGGACCATTTACTATTACGTCAGCTACAACAAAAGTAGATACACGTGCAAGAGCGAGAGCGGTGGCTCTTACTATATCTAATACTGCTGTAGACACTAGTTGGAAACTAGGAACTTTTAGATTAGATATACACGCAGGAGGAAGAAGATAATGGCAAAGATAGTACAATCATTAACTAGAGCAAGCGCGCAGTATGAAGAAGATGTGGCGCAGTCTTTGGTTAGAGATTTAGATGCGGTGTTAGAGAAATTAAACACTACATTTCAAGAAGAATTAAAACAGGAGATAGAAGCTAGAAGTTTCTTTTTAGATTAATGGCAGTAGTAAATATATATAAATTTGCAGGATTAAATGCTAATACGGATAACACAGAAAAAAATCCTTTTGGCACTAATAATCCACCAGTCAATGAGACTTATCTTATTAAATCAATTATAGTTAAATCTGCAGGAACACCAACACCTACGGTAACAAATGATGGTATTGTTGTTATACAATCAGCAGCCTTAACAGCTAATGAAAGTAAAGAATTATTAACACAACCGTTAATAGTTGAGGGTGGTAAAACCCTTACAATTAAAGCAGGTAGCGTAGACGCTTTTACATTTGGTGTCAGCTATCTAAATATTAAGAAAGAGGTAACAACATAATGTTAGAACTAAAACCAGAAAAGATAATAACTACAATTAAAAACAAGAAAACAGGTCAAGTATATAAGGATGAAGAAGCTTTAAAAGCTGCTAATATACCTGAAGAGGATGTGCAAAGAGATGTAACAGTTATCATGCCACCTCTTGATTTGTTTGGCAAAACACAGTAAAAGGATAGATTATGAATGAACAAATTTCAATGAGAGAATCAATAGAAACAGGAGCGCCTGATATTAAATATAATAGAGGAGACATCCGAATGGGCAGAGAAGAAGATATGCAGGGAAAACAGATAGCGGCAGAAATATGGTCCCAAATGGAACCAGAACAAAAAGCTCAGTTTCCTAGTTTTGATGCATTTTATCAAAGTGGAATTTGGAAACAAATTATACAACAGTTGCAACAAGATCAATCCGGTGTAGCATCCATGCAGGAAGATATTAACATTGCAGAAAAAATGCCAGGTGGTGGTATAGCAGATGTTAATCTTAGAGAAAAAGTTGCAATGAGAGCAAACGGCGGAATTATCGATCTTTATAACAGAGGATAATAAACCGTGCCATTTAAATCTGAAGCACAAAGAAGATACCTATGGGCCAACGAGCCAGAAATCGCAAGAGACTGGACTGAAACCTATGGAAGTAGAATTCAAAAAAATAATGGTGGAATAGCCAACATTAAAAGAAAAGGTTTTAAAGGTGGTGGTGCCGACATGTCTACGGTATCAGCTGCAGAGCTTGGAATAAGTTCTGATACAAGTAAAAGAGAATATACTCCGGAAGAAAAAAAAGAACACAGGGAAACAAGAGAATTAAATCAAAGAATAGAAAATAATAGACGAGAACGAGAAAGAGAAAGAGTCAAACAAGAAATTTTGATGACTCCTCCTGGTCGAAATAAACCACTTAATAAATTTGGACTTTGGAATGCTAATTTTCAAAGAAATAAAAATTTAGATTTAGCGCGTAAAAGAGCGTTTCAAAAATATAAAGATTTAGAAAAGTATGTTCATGGAGATTTTGATATGGACTATGATTTTACAGTAGACATATATGGTAATAAAGTACCCAAAGGATTAGAATATTTGGTAAGTAACAAAGGCACACCAATAGAAACACAAAGAAAAAATTTATATGATGTAAATCCAACAACTAAATATAGTCTTACTGAAATGCTTTTAGGTAAAATAAGACCAGACACGCAAGTTACATTAGAAAATACTTTAAACAAAGCACGAGATTATAATCAACTTGTTTTGGATTCATCTAATTTAACTAATCAACAGATAAAAGATCAACTAACAAACTTAAAAAATAGAGGTAAAACTCCAGATCAAATTGATCCTCCAAGAGATGGTGAGGGTGGGCAACAAGCTTATCTACCTTTACCTTACCAACAAATATTACCAGAAGAAGAAACTGAAAGAGAACAAAAAGAATTTGCTTACAGATTTGGTGATACTCAAAATGTAGGTGCAGATGTAACAAGAGCTTCATATATATTTAATCAAGGGGGCCGAGTACCAGCAGCCGGTGGCGGCATCATGAATGTTGTGCCAAGACAAGGATTTTTTTTAGGTAAGATTGCTAAAGGAATTGGTAAAGCTGTAGGTAGTGTAGCCAAAGCAGCAGGGAAAGTTTTAAAAAGTGATTTTGGTAAAGCAGCTCTTATAGGATTAGGAGGATATTATTTAGGAGGTGGACAAATGTTTGGTTTAAGACCTTCTGCTCCTGGTTTTAGTTTTAGTAACTTAGGTAAAAATTTATTTTTAAAATCCGGTAAGAATTGGGGAGACAAAGGAGCTTTAAGTCTAGGTAAAATACTAGGTCTATCAGCAGCTCTACCTTTTATTCCAGGCATTAATGATGCTAAACAAGATACTTTACCTGGAAGTGAAAGAGGTGGAAGATTATTAGACTCACAAGGTAATGAAGCATTACCAGCTGATCTTAGAGCTGAAGTAAGAGAAGCTTATGAATCAGGAGACGCTGATAAAATTGCAGCTATTAATGATTATTATAACTTTTTACCTGGTTTAAATGCTGTTAGATTACCAGACATTACACCTTATTTACCTTATCCAAACTATGCTACAGGCGGAAGAGTAGCGGCTCAAGAAGGTGGGCTCATGAACCTTGGAGGCATGGAAAAAGATTATAGAAACACAGGTGGTTTTGTTGACATTGGTGCCCAAGAAAAAGCTGATGACGTTCCAGCAAGACTAAGTGTAAATGAATTTGTAATGACAGCAGATGCGGTTAGAAATGCTGGCGGTGGAGACATAGATAAAGGTGCAGAAGTTATGGAAAATATGATGAAAAATTTAGAAAATGGTGGTAGAGTATCAGAGGAATCACAAGGCAAAGGAAACACTGGCGCTCAAGAGATGTTTAGTGTATCAGAGAGAATAGGAGAAGTAATTTAATGGCAATAACAGAAACACGACAATTACCACCACAATTTGTAGAAGATCTAGGTAGAGATTATGCAACGCAGTTAACGGGTTTAACTGCCTTACCATTAGATACAACAAAATTTCAACCAATGGTTGCTGGTCAAGACCAAGCAACTAAAGATGCTTATACATTAGCTACAACGCAGGGTACAGGGATTGGAGCATACGCACCATACTTAACACAAGCTGGAGCTTACCAAACAGGTACAGGAACTTACGCAGGTTTACCAACTAACATGATGGGTGCCCAAGATTTAATAGGACCTGATGCTTACAAACCTTTTATGTCTCCTTATCAACAAGATGTAATTGATGCATCACTTTCAGAATATGACAAACAAGCACAAACAGGTTTAAGTAACATAGGGTTAATGGCTGCTAAATCTGGAAACTTAGGCGGTGGTAGAGAAGGTGTAATGAGATCAGAATTTATGGCAGACTCTAATGCTAAACGAGCATTATTAGAAGCACAATTAAGACAAAGTGGTTTTCAAAATGCACAAGCTGCTGCCAACCAAGCTTTTACAAATACACAACAACTAGGAGCTGATCAACAAAGAATGGCTACGCTAGTTCCACAATTATATGGGTCAGATATTTCAACATTGGGTCAAGCTGGGCGCGGCCAACAATTGTATGAACAATCTGTTCTTGATCAACAAAGAGAAGCAAACAGACTTGCAGCTTACGAACCATACGAAAGACTTGGTTACATGGGTGCTGGTATGGGTAACGTTATGGGTGGTGCTATGGGTCAATACACTTCACAAGTTACACCTAATCAATCGCCGTTGCAGCAGGCGTTAGGTATAGCTTCATTAGGATTGGGAGCTTACAAAGCTTTTAAATAATTATGTTTAATAGAACTTTACAAAGACCGATGTTTAGACGTGGCGGTAGAGCCGGCGGTGGCATTATGACCGGTGTTCAAAGACCTGGCTATGCAAACGATGACAATCAAGTTGTAGAAAAATCTGACATGGAAAAAGTACAAGGCAACATGGAAAGTTTTAACAAAGCTTTTCCACAATATCCTTATGCTGCTTCTGATTTTTTTATGAACCTTGGAACAAATATTTTAGCACAACCTGGTGGTCGACCTATACTACAAACAATAGGTACAGCTGCAATGCCTGCATTACAAAATTTACAAAAAACTAGAATGGCTAACACAGCAGGTCAAAGAGAACTTGCATTACAATTTTGGAAAAGTATGGACGATGACGAGAAAGATGCATTAATAAACAGAGCTGAACAAATGGTTAAAGCTGGAAGATTTAATACTATTGAAGAAGCATTACAAGTATTAGTTCCAACGTATAGAAAAGATGCTAGTCCACAAGAAATTGAAAGAAAGAAAACTTTGGATGCAGAAAAACAAACTATAGGTAGAGTTGATGACATTGTTAAAATATATGAAATAGGTAGACCAGATGCTGTAGTTTTAGATAGTTTTATGACTGATATAGAAAATGGAAAATTTAAAGTGCCACATGACCCTGAACAATATTTTATTGACGATGGTGATGTTGGTAGAGGAACAACTGAAGAAGAAAAAAGATTAGTTATTAGAGACTACGATCCTGAACAATCTGAATATAAAGAAGGTAGAGTTTATATAGATTTCATAACTAAAAAAGCTTTTGTTAAACAAGGACAATATTTAATTCCATACGAAGATTACATATCGGAAACAGTTTCAACAGGTTAGGAGGCTAAATGGTATTTGGATTTGACCCTCGTAAACTTGTTAAAGAAGATCAAGACGATAAAAAGAAAGAAGTCAAAGAAGCAGTTGATTCTGTATTAACTTTTGAAGAAGAGGCAGAAAAAAACGAAGCGTTTATTCGTAAACAAAGTAATATAGCAAACGCTTTTGATACTGCATTTAAAACATTAAGAGAATATCAGTTTAAAAAAAAACATGGTGAAGATGCATACATCGATGAAAAATTAAAAGAAGATCCAGAATACAGAGACTCTAGAAAATTTACTGACGCAGAAAACAAAGAATACTTCCGTAAAGAAATGGAAAGTATGAAAGGTTTAATGTCAGGTGTTAAAGTTGATTGGGCTACTGGTAGTAATATCTGGCCTGAAGATGATCAGTTAAATGAAAATCAAAAGAGATTTTTAAAAAAAGGTAAGTACAAAACTCTTGCTAGTGAAGCAGGAGAAACAGATGAGAAAGAACCATTTAATTATTCAGTAGAACAACCAGGTTCAGGTGGTTTTATTTATACAGATTCAAAAGGTATACCTTTTGAAAGTGAAGTTGGAGTTACTGAATCAATTCTTTCTGCTGTAGGTTCTGGTGCTATTAAAATACCAAAAGGATTTGTTAATCTAGGAGCAATGATCATGGATGCGGTAGGTGAAGATGGAATACCGGTTGATCAAAGTAAAGTAGCTCAATTAGAAAGATGGTGGGATAAAACTTATTTTGGTATGGTTGAAAAAGAATTAGATAAAAGAGCTAAAGAAACAGCGATTGGTAGGATTACAGAAACATTAGTACAATTATATGGTGGTTGGAAAGTAGTTGGTAAATATGGAACTAAAGTAACTGACAAAGCATTTGAAATATATAACAAAGCCATATCTGGAATTAAAAAAAATAAATATTTAAGAACAGCTGGTAATAAAGAAGGTTACAAGCTAGCTAAAGAAGTAGAGAAATGGAATAAACTTTCTGGCAAACAAAAATTTGTAGGTTTGTTTGTAGGTGGTGGGGTTACCGGTGGTGTTGTTTATGATGCAGAAAACATAGGAACTTTTGGTGATATATTTTTTGATGAAGGTGAATTAACAGCATTAGATAGAGATGGTAAACGAACAGCTAAAGATGATGCCATGAGAATGATTTATAACAAATTAAAATTTTCTGGAGAAATGGGTTTTCCAATAATACCTACAGTAGTAGGTGTTGGTAAAGTTGGTAAAAGTATTTTAGATGCTAATATTAAAAGAGCTGGACAAGCAACTAAGTTTGATAAGTTTGTAGACAAATATATTGCTAGACCATTTAGATCTAGAGGACCTTTTCCAGAACCTCAGTTTCAAGGCATGCAAAGACTGGAAGGAAAAAAATCTTCAGCTAATTTATTAGCAACAGATTATTTAAAAAACATTGATGAAATTACAAAACAAATATCTAAGTATTCACAAGCCGCAGCTAACTCTTCAGGTATGACTAAAGAATTATCTGATTTAATTATTAAAGTAATTAACAAAGGAAATCTTGGAATTAAAAATGGTAGAGTTGTCGTAAAAGGTTTTGATGATGCATCCCTAGATAATTTTTGGAAAGATCTAACTAAAAAATTAAAAGTAAAACCAGAAGATGCAACACGATTAATTGATGAATTAATGAATGTTCATACCTCGTGGGCTCAATTTATGAACGCAGTTTTAAAAGGTAAAAATTTAAATGTAAGTGCTAAAGAATTTGTAAAATTAATGAATGAAAGAATTGGTAGTAGTTTAAGTTCTGAGTATAAAATTTTTGGTGAAAAAAGTTTAAAACCTATAAAAGAATATGCACCATCTAATGATGTAATAAATGAAGTAGCTGATATCTTTGTTAGAAGTGCTAGAGCTAATGGTAAACAATTAAAAAAAGAAGACGCTCAATTAATTGTACAAGACATTGTAAAAAATGTAGAGTTAGATCCTCAAACATTTAGTCCTGTCTTTAGATTTGAAGCAGCTGACATTGCAAAAGACAAAGCATTGATAACTAAAAATATAGCAGAAAATATAACTGGTGGGGGTAAATTTAAACCAGATAAAAAAGGTGGATTAATACAAACTAAATCTGATTTAGAAGCATTTAAAGCTTTGTTTGGTGAGTTTAAAAATGTTAATTCTATTATTTCTAATGTAACAACAGACCTTGCAGAAATTGCAGCAAGAGATAGATTTTATAATGTAATTAAAGAAGGGTCTGATGCTTTAATTAAAAGAGGTGAGATTGGTATTGTTTATCCTACTTACAACTCAGCTCGAAAAGCTTTTGGATTAGATGCTGATATTATTGATGCAACAACAGGTTTGCAATTACCACAAAAATTAGGTGAGCAAGCATACACTGTTCCAATCAACGGTATGTTTACAACTAAAGTTATAGCGGATGGATTACGTAGAGGAGCAGCTAACAGCATGAATAGTATTACCAAAAGTGCAGCTTATCAATATGCAGTTATGATTCCAAAAGGTTTGGTTCAAATGGGTAAAACAGTTGGGGGTCCATTTACTCACGCAAGAAACTTTTCATCAGGTGCAGTAACTACTGTATCTATGGGTAATATAACTCTTGCATTTACAAATCCAGGTTTTGCTTTAAAATCTTTAAAGACGGCTTTTAATACTTTGCAACCACAAATACTTTATAGAAATGCACCAGGTGCAAAAAGCATTGATAAATATGCAAGCCCCACTCAATTTTCAGAAGCACTAAAAGGTGAAGGTGGTCAAGCTTTATATAGATTTTTACTTGAAGAAGGAATGGTAAACCAAAACGCTATTTACAGAGATGTGATGGGATTAATTGAAGACACTGCTAAGACAGGTTTCTTACAAAAAATGTGGAACAAACTTGGTAACAAAACAAAAAGATTTTTAAAAGGTGCACAAGATATGTACATTGCGGAAGATGACATATGGAAAATATGGAATTTTTTAGCAGAAGATTTTAAAATTGCTAGAGCATACAACTCTGCATTAAAAAAAGGTAAAATTAAAAAAGCTGATATGCCAGACAGATTAGAAATAATGAAGATGGCAACTAAAAATGTTAGAGAAATGTTACCAAACTATGCATACGTTTCAGAATTTGTTCAAGGATTTAGAAGATCTCCCCTTGGTAATTTCGTATCATGGCCTTCAGAAATTGTTAGAACATCAACAAACATATTAACAGGAGCTAAAAGAGAAATAAAAGATCCTATACTTGCTAGAATGGGTTATGAAAGAGCAGCAGGTTTTGCTACAACAATAGCTATTTTAGGACCTACAGCTGTATGGGGATTCAAACAACTGTATGGTTTTACAGATGATAAACTAATGGCTCTTCGAGAATTTGTTCCATGGTTTTCAAAAGACTCTACACTCTTACCGGTATATGAAGATGGTAAATATAAGTACATAGATTTTAGTAGAGCATTTTTTTATGACACTGTAACAGGTCCTTTTATGACAGCATTCACTGAATTAAATAGAAGAGAAGACGATCCTGTTATTCCTAGTTTAGTTATAGGTTTAACAAAAGCTTTTGGTAGATTAGTTGAGCCGTTTGTATCAGAAGCAATTTGGGTTGGAGGTATCTTAGATATTTATGCAAGGGGCGGAAAAACTAAACAAGGATCACGGATCTGGAATGAAAGAGATTCTGAAGGTGATAAAATTATGAAAAGTTTTAAATACTTAGCTAAATTATATACGCCGGGTTCATACGTTCAAATGGAAAGACTGTATGCAGCTCTTACAGGAAAAACAATTAAAGGAACTGAGTTTGAAGTGTCAGATGAATTAATGGGATTACTTGGTTTAAGAGCAGCACCTTTAGATATATCTAGATCTATGGAAATAATGATAGGTGAGTTTAGAAAAAATGAACGTAATGAAAGAAATTTAATTTACGCAGGCACACTTACAGGAGATCCTATTAAAGATGATAACAAAATTATTAGACAATTTATATTTGCCAACCAACAAAGATTAGAAACGTTTGAAAAAATGAGAAGACAGTATGACGCTGCTAAAATTTTAGGTATGAGGGAGAGTGAAATAAAACAAATTTTTAAAGACAGGGGTATGGAACCTTTGTACAAAGCAATTAGAAAAAATAAATTTAATCCATTTGGTGTAACAGATGGTATGAAAGATGCTTATGAAAGATTATCAGAAAAATATAATATACCTAATCCATTATCTAAAAGAATATTAAAAAGAATTAATAAGATAGAAAAAAAATTAAAGAAACAAAAATTAAACAAAGACTTTATAATAGATGAAGAACGTTATTTATTTCCAGAAGAGAGTATTATTGACAAAAGTATTGAAATATTTACAGGAGATGAAATGGATAAACCATTACCAGAAGGGTTTAGTCAAAAAATGCCACAGCCTGTTGTAAACACTACAGCTATGGCTAATAAAAATCCAATAACTAACTTGACACGAACGGAAGATGCATTACTATCCCCAACAGAAAAGGTAATAGCACGTAGAACATAATGAAAAAAAACGCATTACAAAAAATTGAAGAACATGAAAAGCTTTGCAGAATAATGCAAAAGCAAACTCATGATAAAATACATAAGCTAGAACGTCAAATAAACCGTATAGAAAGCATCTTATTAATGTCTACGGGAGCATTGATTACTGGTATGGGTTATGTTATATTTACTTTAATCTTACAATAAAAAATCATGCAACTATCAAAACATTTTAAACTAGAAGAAATGACTAAGTCTATGACGGCCACTCGTAAGGGTATTGACAACTCACCAGGAGCAGGTGATATTAAAAACTTGGAGAACGTATGCTATGAAATATTGGAACCGGTTCGTGCGAAGTTTGATAAACCCATTACTATTACCTCTGGTTACAGATCGGAAGCACTTTGCGAAGCGATCGGCTCGAAAAAAACGAGCCAGCATGCTAAAGGCCAAGCGGTTGACTTTGAAATAGGTGGAGTTCCTAACATTCAAATAGCATATTGGATTCAAAACAACTGTGACTTTGATCAATTGATACTCGAGTTTTATAATCCAGATGATCCAGCAGGTGGCTGGGTCCACGTGTCGTACAATGAAAAGGGTGCGAACAGAAAACAAGTTTTAACTTACGATGGTAAATCTTACGAAAACGGTCTTCCAGAAATGCAATGGAAAGACGGACGAGTCGTATCCTAAATTTTTCAGCGCGCCTCGCGTATATATCCTATTAAATCCATGACTTTAATTCTTCCCCTAAAACTTCTGATGCTATGCTTATTTTTTTTCGTAGAGCTTTTACGATTTTTTCATCCACAGTGTCGTCCGCCATTAAATCAACATAAGTCACTGATTTTTTTTGGCCGATTCTGTGTGCTCGGTCTTCTGACTGTAATCGTTTTTCTAGGTCATATCCGTTAGAATAGTAAATTACGGTGTTTGCAGCCGTCAAAGTAATGCCATAGCCGCCCGTAGAAGGCGTTCCAACGATAAACCGACACTTAGGGTCATCTTGAAAACGTTTAATATTAGGTTGTCTTTCTTCTTGCGGTGTTAATCCATAATAGTCGACAATGGACCCCGGACCATATACTTTAGTAATTTCTTTAATTATTGAAGTAATATCATATTGATAGTGTGCCCATATAATTGCTTTACCTTCTGTTTCTTCTAACACATTCATTAATTCTGTTATTCTATTGTTTTTAATAGGTTGAGTAACACCATCGTCAGAAGAAAAATGACCACATGTTATTTGATGTAATCTCATAATTTGTGTCAATGCATTTTGAGTAGAAACCACTTTGCCATTTAAAATTGCTAATGCTTTTTCTTTCATTTGAGAATACACTTTAAGTTGATCAGGAGTTAAAGATATTTGACGTTTAATAAAAATTTTATCCGGTAAATCTAAACAATCTTCTTTTAAAACTCTGTATGAAAAAGGTTGTAATTTGTCAGACAGCTCTGCTAAATTTTTAAAACCCGACACTAATTGTATCTTTCTACCTGCTATATGAGCTGTTTTCATTACTGCGTAGCGCATTCTAAAAGAATAATAAGAGTCATGGTCTAAATGAAAAGGATCTAAAAAATAACATTGACTAAACAAATCTAAAGGATTTTTAGTTACAGGAGAACCTGTCATTATTCTTCTATATTTTGCAGATCGTCCTATTGATAAAATGTTTTTAGTTCTACTAGCTTTAGGATTTTTTATAGTAGTAGATTCATCAACAGCTATTAAAGTTTCATGACAAGATAAAAATTTTTCTGCAAATTTTAAACCTTTGTCTGTACTTAAAGCTTCTACATTCATAATAAGAATATGTAAGGCTTCTTCTACTTCAAATAAACTAGAAAGTTTTTCTTGTTGTTTTTTTGTTATATTGGATTGCCATAGTATAGACACATTTCCTATATGATCCGGTAAATGTGTAGGTAATTCATTATTATACCACGTACCAATAACACCCTTGGGTGCAATAATTAAAGCACCATTAATTTTGCCTTTGTCATACAACATAGCTAAATTATCTATTAATACTTTTGTTTTACCCGTACCCATTTCCATAAAATACGCATAGCTTTCTCTGTTCCAAGATTTTTCTAACGCAGTTAATTGATGTGCGTATGGTTGTGTTTTAAATTTATATTTCATAGTTTTTCGTCTTTCTAGTTGACAAGATAACATTTATGATTATATTGTCAAGTCATGAAAGAAAAAAATTTAAAATATGAAGACTTTGATAAATCATACCAACCTAAAGTTTATGTAATTCAACACATTGCCGGTACTGCTGAAGGTAGACCAAAAATAAATATTATGGGGGCTAGAGAATATGGTCCCTTTAAATTTTTACTTCCGGAATTATCCCAAATTATTTTTTCACCAGGTCCTCTTATTTACAAACTTAGAAAAGAATTAGCTAACTATAACAAAAAAGATTATTTATTATTAACAGGGGATCCTGCTATAATAGGAGTCGCATGCTCTATAGTTTCTGATATAACTAATGGTACATACAACTTATTAAAATGGGATAAACAAGAAAGAAAATATTATCCTATTGAAATAAACTTATACGAGAAAGGAAAAATAGATGAGTATTAAACAAAAAATAAAATTCAAAGAAGAAATAAACTTTGAAGAAGACCAACAGAATCTTGTTGATAAAACAGCAAGTGTACAATCTCTAGCAGATCAAATAGAATTGTTAGAAGGTTTAAATAAAAGAATTGAAATTAATGAAACAAATCTGAAAGATTTAAAAAAAGAACATGACCGTTTATCTGGTGAAGTAATTCCTACCATGATGGCAGAGATGGGTTTAGCTCATCTTAAACTTATGGATGGATCTACGGTAGATGTTAAACCGCATTATAGTGCAAGCATAACCATAGCAAATAGGGAAGCTGCATTTAACTGGCTTCGTGAAAATGGCTTGGGTGATATAATCAAAAATGAGATATCCGTATCATTCGGTCGTAACGAGGATAACAAGGCAGCTGATTATGCTGCTCTTGCAGAGGAACGTGGGTTTCAACCGACACAAAAGTTGAAGGTTGAACCCATGACTCTTAAAGCGCTAGTCCGTGAGCGTTTAGAGGCAGGTAAAGAAATGCCGACGGAACTTTTCAACGTATTCGTTGGAAATAAAACAACAATAAAAAGGAAACAATAAACATGAACCAAGTAGCAGAGAAAAAAGAAGGAGCATTATCTACAAATTTATTTGAAGCTGATGCAAATCAAGGTGCTCAGAATATATCGCAGGAAGATCTTGCGTTACCTTTCTTAAAAATTCTGGGACAGCTATCTCCCGAAGTTAATAAACGGGATGGCAAATATGTCGAAGGCGCAGAGCCTGGCAAGATAATCAATACAGTTACAAACGAATTGTTTGATAAAATTAGTGTTGTACCTTGTCATTACAGAAGACAATACATTGAATGGCAAGACAGAGGTACCAGCAGTGGTGCACCTGTAGCAATTCATGATGCTGACAGTGATATCGTTAGTCAAACTACAAGAGGGAAAGACTTCAAAGATAGATTACCAAATGGTAATTATCTTGATAATACTGCAAATCATTTTGTACTTGTCTTGGGTAAAAATCCATCAACAGCTTTGATTTCTATGAAATCTACTCAATTAAAAATTAGTAGAAAGTGGAACTCATTAATGATGGGTCTAAAAATGCAAGGTAAGAACGGTATGTTTACACCGCCAACTTACAGCCACATTTATAATCTATCAACCGTTCAGATGTCTAATGACAAAGGAACATGGTTTGGATGGGAAGTTGAAAAAGTAGGACCAGTCGAAGATAAAAATATCTACGAAATGGCTAAAACTTTTGCAACAAGTGTTGGCAAAGATCAAGTTAAGGTTAAACACGGATCAGAAGATTCAAAAGAAGCTTCACCATATTAATCGAATCCTAGGTAGTGGGCGTCTAAGCGAGAGTGGAAACGCCCGCTAAAAATTTATGTTTGAAAAAATATTTAAAGGATTGGAACGTGCTCATGGGTGTACTAAAGTAAATACGCCCGCTGAGAATGGTGTCAAACTAAAAGGACAATCATTTGTAGTACGTCAACCAGTTACAGAAGAATTGTGGAAGATGCACCTAGATGGAACACAAAGTCTGGGCATCATACCTATTAACGAAAACAATCAATGTGTGTGGGGATGTGTAGATATAGATTCTTACGCAGGATTTGATCATAAACAATTACTCTACAAGATAAAACAATTTAAACTGCCTTTGGCTGTGTGTAGGTCAAAGAGTGGAGGAGCACACGTCTTTCTTTTCTCCGAACAACCAGTAGCAGCAGAAAGAATGAGAGACAAATTAACGGAGATAAAAACATTACTTGGATACGGCGGCTCAGAAGTCTTTCCAAAACAAATTCAATTAAAATCAGCAGATGACACAGGAAATTTTTTAAATTTACCATACTTTGGTGGTGAGAATACAACAAGATATGCATTTAAAGACGATGGTGAAGCTGCAACATTAGAAGAATTTTACACTATATATACTGAAATAAAACAAACCGATATTACAAAAATAAAAATAGAAAGACCTAAATCTGATTATGATGATGCGCCACCTTGTATAGAACTTATGGCCATAAATAAAATACCAGAAGGAGGTAGAAATAATTCTATGTTTCATTTTGGTGTATACGCTAAAAAGAAATGGCCGGCAGAATGGAAGAGTAAAATGACTTTGTTTAATGCAACAGCATCTACTGTACCACTTAGTGAGTCTGAAGTAGAAATAATTAAAAGACAACACGATAAAAAAGATTGGGGATATAAATGTAATGATACTCCAATGTGTAATCTTTGTGATAAAAAATTGTGTAGAGAAAGAAAGTTTGGTATTGGAGAAGAAATAGTATTTCCTGCACTTACAGACCTACAAAAAATTAAATTAGAAAAGCCTTATTATTACCTTAATGTTGATGGAGAAAGATTACATTTAGAAAATGTAAAATTTTTAAAACAACAAAGTTTATTTCAAGAGGCATGTATGGAACAGCTAGATTTTAAACCTCCAACAGTGAAACCAAAAGATTGGGACATGATAATAAATCCACTGATGAAGAACCACGAACCTATAGATCCACCAGAAGGTGTAACTACGCAAGATCAATTACAAAATCATTTAGAAGAATATTGTTTAAATAGACAAGTCTCTACAGATAAAAACGATTTAAAAAAAGGTGGAGTATGGACCCACGATGGATTACATCATTTTGTTTTTGATAGATTTTATAATCAGTTTTTAATTAGAAAACGTTGGGATATAAATTATCAACGTACAGCACAAATGTTAAAAGAAGCATGCAATTGTGATGATAAAAGAATTGGAAAAGAAAGAATTTCTGTATTTGTAGTTAAACAATTTGATAAAAAAGAAGATGACTATAATCAAAAAGAATTAAAGCCAAAGGATATATTTTGAGAACAATTGTATTAGGACCACCAGGTACAGGTAAGACTACAACTTTGTTAAACAAAGTAGATGATTATCTTAAACAAACTGATCCTGACAAGATAGGTTATTTTGCATTTACACAAAAAGCTGCACACGAAGCAAGAGACAGAGCAATTAAAAAATTTAATTTAACAGAAGATGATTTACCATACTTCAGAACACTACACTCACTAGCATTTAAAAAATTAGGATTAAAAAAAGATCAGGTTATGCAGCCTAGACATTATAAAGATCTAGGTAAGAAGTTAGGTTTTCCTGTAACATATGCTGACTACCAAGAAGATCAGGGTGGTATTTTTACATCAGACAGTGAGTATCTGCGAATTATACAATTGGCACAACTACGAAACATTACACCAGAACAACAATTTGATTTGCAAGAACACACACAAGATTTAGAAAGAGACCAACTTAGAATTATACACAACGAATTAGCAAGATATAAAAAAGAATATAACTTAATAGATTTTAATGACATGATTTTAGATTTTACTAAATCAGATAAGTCACCAAAATTTGATGTAGTGTTTATAGATGAAGCACAAGATTTATCATTAATGCAATGGGACATGACAAGATCTATTTGGAATAAAACAAAAGATTCTTTTATTGCAGGTGATGATGACCAGGCAATATTTAGATGGGCTGGCGCAGATGTAGATTCTTTTATAGCATTAAAAGGACAATACCTACCACTAACGCAGTCTTACAGAATACCTGCTAAAGTTCATGGACTTGCAATGGGTATAATAAATAAAATTAGAAACAGAATAGATAAATCTTGGGAACCTAAAACTAATCAAGGAAATCTTTACCGACATTTTGATATTGATAATATAGATATGTCAACAGGGGACTGGCTAGTGTTGAGTAGAACAAGGCACATGCTGACAGACATAGAAGAATCTTTGTATAGACAAGGACTGTATTATGAAAACAGATATAAACGAAGCAGTGAAAAAGAGTTACATCAAGCAGCCACGTCATGGGAACATTTGCGACAGGGACAATTAGTTGCTTACAAAGATATAGAAAATATTATTAAATTTATGGGACCAAAACATTGGCAGGCAAAAAAAATAAAAGGTATGGCCAAAGGATCTTTTTATGGAATAGATCAACTTGTAAAAGATTATGGTCTACAAGTTAAAACAGTTTGGTATGAAGCATTTGATACTGCAGGTCAAACTAAAGTAAATTATTTAAGAAAGATGAGAAAGAATGGAGAAAAATTAAATGAAAGACCAAGAATAGAATTGTCTACAATACATGCAGCAAAAGGAGGGGAAGCAACTAACGTTGTTTTATTAACGGATCTTACAGAAAATACTATGAGGAGCTATGAAAGAAATCCAGATGATGAAAACAGATTATTTTATGTAGGAGCAACACGAACAAAAGAAAACCTACACATAATAGAACCAAAAAAATATGAGAAGGGATTTATACTATGACAGATGTTTGGGACAAGCAGCACGGCGGGAGTCACTATCAAAAATTTAAAATTCAACCAAGTAAGTTTGTAGTGGAGAATGAGCTTTTATTTCCTGAAGGATGTGCTATAAAATATATTTGTCGTCATAGACTGAAAGGAAAGAAGGAAGATATATTGAAAGCAATACACTTTTTAGAAATGATTCTTGAAAGAGATTATAAAGAAATAGAAAAACCAAAAGAAATTAAACCAGAAGAAAAAGATAACTCATGGGGGATAATTACAAAATAATATGCAAATACCTTTATTCAAACCACAAACAGAATGGTTACCACCAGAAAATTTTCCAGATCTATCAAAGTATGATGAGATTGCAATTGACTTAGAAACTAAAGACCCAGACCTAATGAAAATGGGGTCAGGATCTGTAGTTGGCAAAGGTGATGTTGTAGGAGTTTCTGTAGCTGTACCAGGTTGGTCCGGTTATTATCCCATTGCTCATGAAGGTGGTGGTAATATGAGTAGAGCAAAAGTTTTAAAATGGTTTCAAGGAGTATTATCTACTCCAGCAACTAAAATTTTTCACAACGCTATGTATGACGTGTGTTGGATACGCGCGTTAGGTTTAAGTATCAGCGGTAGAATTATAGACACGATGATTGCATCGGCCCTTGTTGATGAAAATCAAATGCGCTATGACTTAAACAACTGTGCTAAACGATACACCGGCAAAACAAAAAATGAAAGTGATTTATATCAAGCTGCCAAAGATTGGGGGGTTGACCCAAAGGCAGAAATGTATAAACTACCTGCCATTTATGTTGGTGCATATGCAGAAAAAGATGCAGAGATAACTTTAGAGTTATGGCAAGAACTTAAAAAAGAAATACTTCACCAAGACATACAATCTATCTTTGATATGGAGACTGCTTTGTTTCCTTGTCTGGTTGATATGCGTTTCCTAGGGGTGCGGGTAGACGTGACAGGAGCGAATCAATTAAAAAAAGAACTGACCAAAAAAGAAGAATCATTATTACACCAAGTAAAAAAAGAAACAGGAGTAGATACTCAGATATGGGCTGCAAGATCGATTGCCCAAGTCTTTGACAAGTTGAAACTAGATTACGATAGAACTGAAAAAACACAATCACCTTCCTTTACTAAAAACTTTTTACAGAATCACCCCCACCCACTGGTGAAACGAATTGCCCAGGCTCGTGAAATAAACAAGGCCCATACCACATTTATAGATACCATAATTAAGTACTCACATAAAGGTAGAATTCATGCAGAGATTAATCAGCTTCGATCTGATAATGGTGGAACTGTGACGGGTAGATTTTCTTATTCAAATCCAAATTTACAACAAATTCCAGCTAGGAACAAAGACCTAGGACCTCTAATTAGGGCCTTATTTGTGCCCGAGGAGGGCCATACATGGGGTTGTTTTGACTATTCTCAGCAAGAACCTAGGTTGGTAGTGCATTATGCAGCTTTACAGAATCTCTATGGAGTGGACGAAGTATTGGAGGCTTACCGTGAGGGGGATGCTGACTTTCATACGATCGTTGCTGATATGGCAGAGATACCTAGATCACAGGCCAAGACTATAAATCTTGGTCTGTTCTATGGTATGGGAAAAAATAAATTACAAGCTGAACTAGGTGTGTCTAAAGATGTATCTGATAGTTTGTTTAGACAATACCACAACCGAGTACCATTTGTTAAACAACTGATGGATAATGTTATGCAACGTGCTCAAGATTCAGGACGTATCCGTACATTACTAGGTCGTCTTTGTCGCTTCCATCTATGGGAACCAAATCAGTTTGGTATACACAAAGCATTGCCTCACGATCAAGCGCTCATGGAACATGGACCAGGGATTAAACGTGCTTACACATACAAAGCATTAAATAAATTAATTCAAGGATCGGCAGCTGACATGACAAAGAAAGCAATGATAGAATTACATAAAGAAGGTATTGTACCACATATACAAGTACATGATGAATTAGATATATCTGTTGAAGATCTTGAACATGCAGAAAAAATAAAAAATATTATGGAAGAGGCTGTAAGTCTTGAAGTTCCAAATAAAGTAGATTATGAATCAGGTCCCAATTGGGGTAATATAAAATGAGGTTAAAAAATGTCTTACTTAAATGCAAATATTCCTATACAATACGCACAAATAAAAAAGGAGTATTTATATGACCTTACCAGACATGTGGGAGAAGTTGAAGACTGTATTATCTTTGGCATCACATCGCTTACAGGGCGTGCTATTCTCTTTAATGCAATTATGGAGAACGGTGCTGTATTCTATCGTCTCCCGATTAGCGCCTTCATACAAAGAGGCTTTAACAGAGAAAAAGTTCCTGAACGTAGACTTGACGAGCTGGAGCTTTGGAATTGTTTTAGTTATTATCCTGCTGTTACTACTTGGGATATCTTAAGCACTACAGCCGGCAAATATATAGGTAAAGATAAGAAATGGCATTACGGTAAATATTTATTTACCGTTGACTGGGGACATCCAGATGCTAATATATTAAATTCTGATCATTCAGAAATTCCGCACGAGCACAAGTGCGCTCACATACTTGCTTTAAACGATGGCAACTATGCGGCTCAGCCAAACAATAGATGTATATGGGATCTTCCATCTTTCACTGTGAGAGATGAAATTCCAGACTGGAAAGTACAAACTTCAGAATGGAATGTTGAAGATACCGGAGCATGGAAAACAGAAGATACGGATAAGTTCTTCTATGAAATTGAGGAAAAGAAAAAATGAGAGGTAGTTATGAATTATACATTTACAGGAATAATCATAATTTTATTGTGTTTATTAACTCTTTGTGCAGCGCCGATACAAAATCCATCATTGAAAGACACTGAAAAAACAGTTATACTTCCAAAGCCAAAACCTAAAACAAATGATTGAAAAGTTAATGACATTATTGGTGGGAATCTTACTAGCCCTAGCTGGCTGGAGTCTGACTCGTACGTTCGAGCTGTCTACTCAACAAGCAGTAGTTTTGGATAAAGTAGATAAACTTGAAAGAGTAGTAGAAAAGTTAGAAGATAAAATGGATCGTATGATGGATTCAGATGAAGAGATTATGGAACAACATGAATTATTATTTAAAAAATTAGAACAAGGCAACACGGGGTATAGTTATAACTAATGGCTAAACAACCACTCAATATTTCTGAAGAAGCAGCAGTTCAAATGCCGATGAAAACGGTTGCCTCGTTGATCGCGATGGTCGCGATTGGAACCTGGGCTTACTTTGGTATCATTGAGACTCAAAACAAAATTTTAACACAAGTAGAACTAATGTCTAAAGACTTAACCGAGAATACAGAATTTAGAATCAAATGGCCACGGGGTCAACTTGGTTCGCTTCCTGCAGATTCCGAGCAATTTATGATGATCGAGGATTTATACAAGACCACGGATAAGTTGAATGCACATATAGAATCTATGGCGTTGAACAAAGTTAATATAGAATTTTTAAGAAAACAAATGGACAAAGTTTTAGAAGATATAGAAAAACTTAAAGACCAGAATAGAGAAATGCATTATAAAAACGGGAGTACACACTAATGATAGAATCTGTAGTAGCCCTACTTATGTTTGTAAACGCAGAAATTAAGGAAGCACGGTTGCAGGTTGACGGTATGGCAATGTGTTTACGAGGCAAGCGTGAAGCTGAAAGAACTTTTTCTGAATCAGTAACTTACAAATGTTGGAAAGGTAAGGCTGAATTAGAGGATAATATTGATGGGTCTAAGTCAATTAAAAAATTGATCATTGAATAAGAAAGCATACGCATTTTTTCTTAAAAAGAATAGACCTAGAAATAAGGTGGCTCAACAATTAAGTGATGGACGTTATCAACCTCGTGTGGTAGAATCCAAGAAAGTATATAATAGGAAGAAACATGGTAAAAATATCAGCTGAAATTGTTAATGGTAGGTGTCCTACTTGTGAACAATTGACAATGTTAGTTGGACTTACACCTGAAATGTTTAGATGTATGAATTGTGGTTCTGATTTAAGACAACATATAAATGGTAAGATAAGTTATTTACCTGTCATTACTGCTCCTAAAGACGCCAAACCTTTTGTTAAGGAATGGGTTGAGTAATGGCCAAGGCTAAAGGTTTATACGCAAAAGTAGCACATGAACCAATATTTCACAAAACGTCGATTGGACGTAATCCTAGCCTATGCAAAATGAACAAGCACAAACGTAGACAATTTAAAAAATATCGTGGCCAGGGACGTTAGGGGTTGACAAACATCCTGTACTATCCTATATATAGGATATGAAAGAAAAACAATTAACAATAACAAGTAACAATATTAGTCAGAAACAATGGTCTAATCTTATATTAGAACTTAATCTGATTAAAAAAGCTTGGGCTAAATATGCAACGTTAAACATAAAAGCACCAGGTATAAAAAAGATAATAGCACATGGAACGAAAACATCTTTTGACAAAGATTGATGATGCCGCAAAGATGTGGCATCAAACTAAAGATGAATACTATAAGACTCTTTGGTATCAATTAATACACGAGTATTCAAAAGGAATTGAAAAGGACCCGCGTCCAAGTAAAGCTTCGCGCTAGCCTCTGTACGTCAAGCCATGACCTTCACTAGGGTGGGGGTAGCCCGGGAGCCTTTGCTCCTGCAGTAGTACGTGCACGGAAACTGTGGGGGTTGTATGGAATGCACCTATCCTAAAGAGGGAAACAAGGATAGGTAATTGTGGTGAGATAACTTGCCTTACCACATTCTTGCCTTAATTTCAAATAGTATTTTCTGGTATACAAGTAAATCTAATATACACATTATATTTATTAACTTCTTCACGTCCTATCTCTTCCATTTTTCTAAGTGATTCTTCATAACCAAAAGTTAAACAATCATATTGAGTGCTAAATGTTTCAGGCCATGGATAGGGTGGCATACAAGTACCTGCTACTTGCGAACAAATAATTAAAGATAATAAAATTTTCATACTTGACAAATCTCCTCTATATCCTATATATTGCTCATAAATAAATGAAAGGAAGGTCTATGACCGATATAACTAAATATAGAAACGTTTCATTAACACATGAAACATACAAGACATTGATAGCATTGTCTAAGGTATTATTGCCCGATGCACAATTATCAATTAGTAAAACCATTGAAGCAATTGCGAATGAGAAAGCGAAAAAGTTAAATGGAAAAATCAAAAAAGTATAGAACACACTCAATGATATGTTCTAACTGTAAAGGTAATGGATATATCCAATTAACATTAGAAGAAGGAAGAGAACACGTTGTGGTGCAATGCCCAGAATGTGATTCGGAAGGAGAAATATATGTGGATGAATCCGAGGTTTTGGATAATTATATCGATGCTAATTACATTACAGATAATCCTCGCAAGCTGCACTAAACACATGGATGTAAACCCATGGACTACAGTTGTTAGATTGGCGGTGCAAAGTGGTTCCTGAAACAGATAGAGCGTATATTGCAGGACTCTTTGATGGAGAAGGGTCGATACATTTTAAACGTGGACCAGAAAAGAAAAAGAAACACAAAGGGAAGGGTCATCGTATATCTAACAGTTTAAGATTGTCGATGGAAATAACCATGACCGATAGATCTGTATTAATGTGGGTCCACGAAGTTTTAGGTGTTGGTACATTGACCAAGAAACCAAGAAAAGGTAAAAGAGTTGATGGTACTCCCTATCTTATGCAATGGCGATGGAGATGTACTTTTAGAGACGCGTATTATGTGTGTTGCCTAATCTGGCCTTGGTCTCACACAAAATTAGAAAAGGTACAACAAGTGATACAACATTATTCTGAACATAAAATTATGAATGGTAAAATAATAAATTTAGATGATTATAGAAAAGCCATGAGTCTAGAGTAAAATGTTTGATAAGTACATTTATAATTTTCTTATGTTCATTAATCATTGGTCAACTAAATTAACAAGTTGGTCATGGTGTATGTTATACTCAGATAGAAGGAGAGGATATGGAAACCGAAGAAGACAAAAAAATAGCCAAGATCCTAAAAAAAGTGAATCGAAATAAACCTCAATTTGGTCTAGGTCAAGTACCTAACTATGGTAAATCTAGATCAGGTCGAGAGTATGGAGGCTTTATAAAAGAGTCTGTTTATAATAAGATGAAATATAAACCGACTAATAGAGGAAAAAATATAACGAAGAAAGGACCTTATGAAATCTAAAAAACCACAGTGGGATGGTAGATCTAGAATTCCTACGAAAAAATATAAAAAAGAATATGATAGAATTTTTGGTAAAAAAATTAAGAAGGATGAAGAAGTAACCGGTTATTATTATAATGGTTATGAAGATAACGCGGAAATAGAAGTTTTAACCCAAAAGAAAAATGATTAAAAAAAGTAATAAATACAACTATATCCAAGGAAAACAGCTCACGGACCCCGGAACAGGGACCAGGGTTTATGAAATAAATAATTATAGACTTCCTAGTGTTACTACGATATTAGGCGCTACCGCAAACAAACAATTTTTAAAAGACTGGATAGCTAAAAAAGGTGAAAAAGAAGCAGAACGAATCAAAAATCATTCTAGTAATAGGGGGACATGTATGCACAAATTCCTGGAACATTATGTACAAGGAACTGGGTGCGTTGATCTTACAACAATCGGACAAGAGGCGCGTCCCATGGCCGACAAAATTATTGAGATTGGTCTTGCGCCAGTGGAAGAGTATTATGGCTCTGAAGTTACGTTACACTACCCGGGTCTATACGCAGGCTCAACAGATTTGGTTTGCCTTCATAATGGCAAAGAAACTATTATTGACTTCAAACAAGCTAACCGTCCGAAAAAAGAAGAATGGATCGAAGATTATTACTTACAGATTGCCATGTACGCAATGGCCCACGACTACGTCTACGGAAGTAAAATTGAACAAGGAGTTATCATGGTATGCACGCCTGACTTATATTATCAAGAGTTCAAAACAGAAGGAGCAAGTCTTCGTGAATGGAAACATAAGGCACTAAAAAGAATTAATATGTATAACGAAATGAGGTTTGATGAAAAAGAACAAGCAAAGGTGGAACTTAGGGCTACAGATTTCACCCGGAATGAACAAGATTCTGAATAATCATGCTGAATGGCTAGATTATAATGTTTCTAAAGTAGCTGGAAACAAATGCAGGGAAGATGCATTAGGATACACTCAACATAAAGACCCAAGACAAACGGAAGCGAGGAAAAAAAATGAACGATAATCTATTTAGAACCATTCTAAAGAGATACGAAGCTGAAATCGAAGATGCTAATTATAAGATTGAAGCCATATGCGAACATAATCTGGTAATACCAGAACATGTTGACATTACAGGAGAGGTAGATAAACAGCTCGAACGCATTGCAGCAGCTGAAGACAAGTTGTCAGCAATGAGGAAATATTATGGCGGAAAAAAGGCAGATAAAGCTATATTGTGACATTTCTGCCACAATTGTGGTAAATATGTTACTCCAATACTCCAGTGTATATGTATGGTAAAAAAAATAAAAAAAATAAAAAAAACTACTATAGAAAAAGTGTCTTTTCTGTCACTTTGCTCTAGAAGTGTTGGTATATATGACTTTAGGGTAGACACTTTTTGCTAAAAAAAAGTGTCATCTGACAAAAAATAATGTCACCTTACAGTATATTTCAGTTTGCCTATGCGCGCGCGATACAAAAAACTAGAAAAACTGATTTTTTTTAGATACATATACAGATATGCCAAAGAAGAGAAAACGAGTAATAGCCATGGAAGGCCCGGACATTCCTTACCCTAGAGTTAGGGTTGAATGGATTGATTGTGTAAGTGATTCTGGTTGGGCTACTGATAAAGAGTTTGATAGAATGAAATTTGCTAAACCTATTAATGAAGGTTGGTTATATTCAAAAGATAAAAATTCTTTAAAACTATTTGCGTCTTACGATAAAGATGAGGATGGTATTACTTTTGGGGATCGGACGATGATTCCGATTCCTTGGGTGAAGAAGGTGACAAAGCTTTAGGTTCTTCTGGCGTTACATCAACAACATCATCATTCAAAAGACTTGCGTAATCTTCTTCGATCTGTGCCATTTTCATTTCTAATTGTTCTTCTGTCATGTCTTCTAATTTCCCATGTTTTATTATTTTTCTGTCTATGTATAATCCTCCTGCCTTTCCACGATTTGTTTCAGCGTTTACAGCAGCGGAGAAAGAATTCTTTTTTAAAGCCATATCTTTAATTCTTGCTAGTTCAGCTATATGTCCTTCATAGTTTACTCCAAACTTTAAATTTCTTTCTTGTTTTAATTCATCTAAATATTTAACCACAAGCGGGGCCTGGCGTGGGTTAGTTAGTTCAGCTCCTTCTTGCCTACATCTTTTCTTGCTGTAGCCCGCTAGTTCAGCTGCTTCAGCTTTGTTGACTGGTCCGTCGGGTCCACCGAATACCAAATACTCGGCAAATCTTTTTTGCATTTCTGTTAATCTTTTAGGAACTCCCATATTGACTTTTTAAGGTAACTATCCTATAAAGTCAATACTATGAAAGACAAGCGAACTTACAAATATGAGAAAGAACACGGAGAAGATATGACACATGAGAACGAAGTTAGTTTAGAGGTTTCTGCTATTACAGACCAATATCGAGCTGACTTAAAAAAATATCAAGACAGAGAAGCGGAGTATATTAAAACACAAAATCAATTGGAAAGTACTAAACAAATTGTTATTAACATGTCGGGTACGATAAGAGAGTTGCATACAAAGAATGAAAACTTTCAAGCAGAAATTGCTAGACTTCGAGAAGAGATTCAACTATTAGAGATGCAGATAAAAAAATGAGAGTCCAAGACTTACAACAATTTTTATCTAAATTCACAGAAGCTAACAATGACGGCAGTAGACAGGGTAATGCTATTTCTAATGCAATCATAATGGTAGAAGTAAATGGTTATTTAGAAAAGGTTACAAAGATGGAAGTACATGAACACAACACACCAATTGTAGGTCACAAAGGCCACAGTGCTCATCGTCTGGTATTAAAAACAACTAAAAAATCTAATTTTATTATACCACCAAAACTGCAATATTAAGCGCAGTGATTACCTTGAAAAACATATGGGCCCAGAGGCAAAATTCTATCAAAATATTAAGCAAAATTTTAAATCCTTTTCGCTTATTCGACTTGAAAATATTAGCTTACTTGGTACTCCTGATCTATTGGTCTGTAATACTTCTGGGCACTTTTGCACTGTAGAATTAAAGGTTACTAAAGGTAACAAAATCCGATTTAGCCCTCATCAAATTGCCTTCCATATTAAGCACCCACACAACACATTTATCATGGTAAAGGCCCTTGGTCCTTTACCCTCTAAAACTTCTCCAATATCCATGTACCATGGAGCTAAGATAGAAGAGCTTGTAACTTCAGGCTTGAAGCTTGAAGCTTGTTACTCTGGTTGGGATGCTTGTCGCTTGGCGATTGAACGGGTTGGTTCGAAAGCTTGAAGCTTGGTGCTTGAAGCTTGTTCCTTGTTGCTGCTTGGAGCTTGGGACTTAAGGCCCGGACCAGGGCGCACGCCACATACCGACTCCGTCGAGCCTTCTAGGCTAATGGCCTGATCCAGTTTATTACGTAGCTTTCGTAATTCTTTATAATATTTTGGGTGATGCCACATTTTAATGTTTACCGTATTTTATCACTTTAATTTCAGGATTCCAGCAATTTCTGCAGTCTCTGCATTCATTGTCTTGTTGAGCTGCCGGGCACGTTGCGCCAGCTGTCACCACTTCAGAAGAGTTAGGCCACGAAGCAGGCGCCGCCTGGTTTACCATCGGCGCGCTAAATCGTATGACTAAATTTGTGGGCTTCTCTGACAGGTGGTCCTTTATCCATGCTTCACGAGTCGGTAACCAGTGACGCTTAGAAGGTGTTAACCTGCAGACTTGATAAATTTTATTTAAATGATCTAGATCTTGTACATCTCCTGAGTCATGCCAGCGGAACACGTCCGGCTTCTTGCTGTTGATCAGGTGAGCCATAGCCTGGACCCAGTGCTTGCTTTTTAATGCTTCTAATCTTCTATACTGTGCATCCTGGACAACCTTGAAGACATAACAGCCTTTCATGGCGTAACAGTCATAACAGACAGAGCCTGGCACAGCTTGCAGCTTCCGGCCAGTCTTACACTCTTTCGCAGGTAGACCTATTGACCAGCCAGGCATCTTTGAAGGCTTGCTCAGGCTGCCTCCTATAATTTTTAATGCTTCTGTTGTTTTCATAATTTCTCCTTTATAATCCTATTACTATCATGTGAGCCCGGAGCTGTCAAGCTTGACGCTTGCAGCTTGACGCTTGAAGCTTTTGTTTTTAATTTTGGTAATTCCTAGCATTCGCAGCTGGGACCTGCTCAGGGTCCGGCCTTTGTTAATATTTAAAAAAGACTCAGGTCTCATGATGCTGCCATCATGGGCCTGGTATAAAAAACTGTATTTACTTTCTCTCATAACTTTCTCCTTTATAATCCTATAACACATGTCCACCTGGCTGTCAAGCTTGAAGCTTGGAGCTTGTAGCTTGAAGTTTGCGGCCAGGTGTAGTTGCTATTCTCTTTCGAGTAAGCACCACACAACCCAGCCTTACCAGTTGTCGCGCAACCCAGCGTCTCAATTACAGCTTCTGCATCTTGCCGGGCCTGTAATCACAACTGATCCCAGGACACATGGATTGAAGCCGGCGTGCTTTGTTTTAATAGCTCGAGCGACAGGCTTAACACTGTATCCAGTGCCATATGTCCAGGGATCAGTACTAGTGGCTCGTAGGCGAGGCTTTACACAGGGCCCTTCGTATCACCCAGACTGATTCAGTCTCACGACCTAGGATATAGCCCAGAAATGTCCAGGCGCCCTATACTAGTTCTGATCCCAGATCCATTGATGGTGTACACATCTGGACGCCGAAGCGCACAATGGATCAGGGATCAGTTCTGGCTGTTCACTGCACAAAGACGCCAGCGAACTGGGGTGTGATGTACAGCACAACCAGAAGTTGTCCCATTAATTTAATTATCTAAACAAGTAAATTAAATTAATTAATCCAATATAATACTTGACTATCCCATTGTCAAGTGTTAAAAAACATTTATGCAAAATAAAAACAGAAAGGCAAAAATGACTAGAATAAGACTAAATCAAGAGTACCGAAATAAAATTGCAAATAGAATGAGGGTACACTTGGAACAAGAGGACACGCAAGAAAAACAAAAGTATGACGAGTTGAAAGGACAACAACTTGACATAAATGATAATGCGTGGAAAATTGCAGAAAAAATTGTTAGACGACATTATACTTTAGATGATGTTGCAAAGGCACAATATCTGCAAGACAAGTTTGAAAATGTTGATACTATCGCAAAAGATAGTTGCTTTCATTTTCATTATCAAGGCGAAGTTGAAAGTAGGGATTATGACAATAATCCTATTATGGAACAGAAAGCCATTGAAAAACATTTTGACTTTAGATTAAATGGTTCATTAGATACAGAAAACAATTCATCATATTCAAGAGAAAATGAATATGGATATGCTTTGTTTCGTGATGAACTTAAAGCACAAGAAAACTGCAACCCAGATATTTTGATTGAACAAGAGGGTAAAGATAACAACCCACATAAAACAAAATATACTGACGCAAACAATAAATATCTTGGCGACGACGATAGTGGTTATGGCAAACAATGGAACGAAAAATATCAATTAGATTTAATTGGTAGAAATTATTGTCGTGATCGGTCAATCGCTTGTAGTGAACAAGAGTTTATAATTTTGCAAGAGTGGAAAGCACAAAAAGGTAGATTTGTTGTTGCTCATCATAAATGGATTAAATCAGTTTTAGATCAGATGAAAGAAATTAAAATTGGTTTGAAAGGTTATAAATATTTAGACGAGGCATTGGAACTTTGTACTGAACTAGGTTTAAATATTACTGACGCAGAAATAATTAGAACTAACTCAACAGGACTTGTAATCTATAATCCTAAAAATCTTGCTGAAAGAATTAAAGGAATGAAAAACAAAAATCAGTCAAGACAGGATAAAATAAAGGCAAGATTATTGTATGAAAAACAACAACAAAATAGTTTAAACTAACTATTGACAATTATGGGATTATCCATTAAGATAATCCCATAACAGAAAGGTATAAAATGACTAAAACATTCTACATAACTTATTGGGCTAACAAGCACAAAAAACATATAACAAGACAAGGCAAACACGACGATAAAAGCAGATATGGAGTTGCTAAAAATGGAACTGCATATTACGTTTATTATGATTTAGACGCACATGGATATAGAACTGCGTCTGGTAGTTGGAAAGTGAGGCATTAATGAACCCATTGGATTTTATTATTTTAATGATAGCTTTTTTGTTTGTTGCTATCATTGGTGTATGGTTAGCAAAAGGAACTGAGGATTTTGTTAATTACAAAAACGAACAATACAGACAAGAACAATTAAGAAAATCGTTTGAAAGGAATAAAAAAAATGAGCAACTATAATTGGTGTCATGGTCCGAATTGTCATACTCAACAAACACAATCAAGAGTTCGAGGGAGTGGCGATAATAAAGTTCTAAGAACTATTAAAATAAAACAAGGCAGATACAATGGATATCAAAATGGCATATGGGATTATTTCTGTAATCAAGGTTGTTTAATGGATTTTATTAGAGAACATTTAACAAGTGTCTGTGCAATAGCGCCAAGGCGCGAGGCTCTTGAAACACCGATCAAGGTTGTAAAAGAAAAGTATGAAAGTTATAGATATAATTGGGGTAACGAGGGTGGTCCAGAACGCGTACCATATATAGCAACAAGAACCACAATTAATAAGGTTGACAATGATTGATCTCTCCTATATGTTAAATGATATGACAACAGAAAGAACAGAAGAAAGAAAGAATAGATTCAATGGCGAATCTATTATGCTAACAAAAGAAGAGGCTAAGATTCATGATAGATTGTTTATCAATGAACTAGCCGCAACACTAGAAGACAAAGCAGCTGGGTATGATGGTGCATCTAAACTATGGGACAAGGTACGAGCCGACATCGAATGGTTTACAAAGCACAATGCCAAAGCTTACATGGTCTTGCTAGATTAACTCTCTTTGTGTAGGCGCTAACGCGCCTACACATACACAACACACGGACCAATAGAGGTACCAAACCCAATCCCAATCACGTTTAAAAACAAAAGACCACTTCCCCTTTAAATAAAAAGGGGTCCCACTACTTTAGGTTGTAAAGCTTGATTTAGACAGATAACGGTGGTAAAAAACATCTTCACTGTTTAAAAGGTGCAAAAAATTTTAAAAAAATTTTTTATGAAGCAAAATATAGATATAAATAAATTACCTTCCGAAGTTAGAGCCCAGTACAGAAGATTTAAAGTTTTACATGCTGAAAAAAAGATTCAAAGAAAAGCACAAAATGATTTTATGTCCTTTGTCAAAGCTGTTTGGCCTGAGTTTATAGAAGGCGCTCATCATAGAGTTATTGCTAAAAAATTTAATGACTTAGCAGAAAAGAAAATTAATCGATTAATTGTTAACATGCCACCAAGACACACTAAATCTGAGTTCGCAAGTTATCTTTTGCCGGCATGGATGGTGGGTAAAAACCCAAAATTAAAAATTATTCAAGCAACACACACCGGAGAACTAGCAATCAGGTTTGGACGTAAAGCAAAAAACTTAATTGATAGTGAGGAATATTCTAAAATTTTTGAAACTAGACTACAAGAAGATAGTCAAGCCGCTGGTAGATGGGAAACTGCTCAAGGGGGTGAGTATTTTGCAGCTGGTGTTGGCGGTGCAATCACGGGCCGTGGTGCAGACCTCTTGATTATTGACGATCCGCACTCGGAACAAGACGCAATGTCGGAAAAAGCATTTGAAAATGCTTATGAGTGGTACACATCAGGACCACGTCAAAGGCTTCAACCAGGCGGACAAATAGTTTTAGTTATGACACGTTGGTCAAAAAAAGATTTAACAGGAATTTTAATGGATAATCAGAAAAAAATTAAAGGTGATCAATGGGAAGTGGTCGAATTTCCGGCGATCATGGACCACGGAACTAAAAAAAAACCAGTTTGGCCGGAATATTGGAAATTAAAAGAATTAGAATCGGTAAAAGCAACACTTCCTGTTGGAAAATGGAATGCACAATGGATGCAAGAGCCAACTTCTGAAGAAGGAGCGTTAATAAAACGAGAATGGTGGCGAAAATGGGATAAAGAATTTTTACCAGACGTCACTTACGTCATTCAAGCGTACGATACTGCGTTTTTAAAAAAAGAAACAGCTGATTACAGTGCAATTACCACTTGGGGTATTTTTTATCCTGTTGAAGGAGGTAAACCCAACATAATTTTACTAGATTCTGTTAAAGATCGTTTTGAATTTCCAGAACTTCGAAGAACTGCTTTAGAACAATATAAATATTGGAATCCTGACATGGTTATCGTTGAGCAAAAAGCATCTGGAACTCCATTAACGCATGAATTAAGACAAATGGACATTCCAGTGATGACATTTACTCCAAGTCGTGGTAATGATAAGCACGTACGTGTAAATTCTTGTGCTCCGCTGTTTGAGGCCGGTTTAATCTGGGCTCCTGATAAGCAATTTGCAGAAGAAGTTATTGAGGAATGCGCGTCATTCCCATATGGCGATCATGATGACTTAGTTGACAGTATGACTATGGCTATTATGCGATTCAGGCAGGGAGGTTTCCTACCCCATCCAGAAGATTACGAAGACGAAAAAAAACCACCTAGGAAAATGGAGTACTACTAAGTATGGCAGGAATAGTATACACAAAATTAGTAAATGCATTAAAAGGCATAGGGGTAGATGTATCCCAAACACAAGGGTCTAACGTTCAAAAACTTTTTACCAAAAATAAATCTACAGCAACAAAACCTGGATTACTTGCAGCTGAAAGAGACAGAGGTGGAAATTTTGCAACTGTATTAGATGTTTTTAAAGACGAAGCAAAATATATTGACTCAATGAACGATGCCGAGCAAATGGCATTTTTAAATAACATAATTGACTACAATGAGTTTGGTGGGAAAAGTATTAAAACTACAGAAGGCATAAGATTACTTGATGAATCTAAAAAATTAACTGACGACGCTGGAGATCTTCAATCCGGAATTGAAAATATTTTAAAAACTGCCAAGACTATGAAAGATGAAGCCGAAGCAGCAAAAAATAAAGCGCTTCAAGATTTAGATGATTTTTTAACAACAGGTGGTCAACCATTCAAGAAAAAAGATGATAAATTTTTAGGTGGTAGCATGCACGAAGAAAGCCAACTTAGAACAGGTATCAGACAATTTTTACAAACAGAATATAAAAACGGCAGACTTAAATTAAACGACTTGGATAAAGAAAGAATTATGCAGTATTCGCCAATGATCGAACACGATCCTATTTTAGTATTTAAAAGAATTTACGGTGATGAAGCTTATAAAAAAGCTGGATCGTTTCCAGGTGCATTTGAAGTAGGTAGAGATTTTAAACACTATGAAGAAATTTTTAGAAACAACATGGGAGAAGATTTATTAAAAGTTAAAAATAAAGAATACGTTGGTGATGGAAGATTAGTTTTAACTGATGAAGTATATGAATCTAAACCAGATGTTGATGATGACATACCTTTTGCAGAAGGTGGTCGTGCAAGTTTTGCTGGTGGTAAAATAGTAGATGAAATTATAGCTATAATTGTAAAAAAAGAACCAATCGAAGCTATGAAAGAAGTTAATAAAGTTATTGGTAAAAAAGGCAAATATAAAAATTTAACAAAAAAAGATATTAATAGAATTGTAGAAGGAACTGACGACTGGATCATGCAAAGAGATCCGGATAATTTGTATGTCTACGATGATGGTAAAACTATTTACGATGACGATCTTACAAAAGAACAGTTAATTGAAAGAGAAGGAAGAAAATACGATCAAGAAAATATAGAAGGCACACCACCTCCAGGTTCACGTGGCGGCAAAGATGATATTGCAGCACCAGTGCAATCCTCTGAAGAATCTTTACAAAACATGATTGAAAGTGAATTTCAAAATTTAGAAGGTATTGGTTTAACTAAAGCTGCTGAAAGAGCAAGACTAAAACTTAAATATCCAGGGATCACGGATGATTTACTAAATAAAATTTTAATAGATGACAACCCACAAAGAAAAGCAGAAGTATTAGCAACTATTGATGAAGCTTTTAAAATGATGGAAAAAGGTAAAGGTCCAGAAGAAATTGTAGAAATATTTAAAAACACAAAAAGAACTAAAAATGCTAAAGGCGGACGTGCTGGTTTTTATTTAGGTGGTCAGTCAGGTCAGTCAGTAATTGAACCTGATCTATCAGACATTGGCCATGGTTCAGATTCCTTGATGTCTCGTACAAGAATGTTAGGTCCTAATACACAAGCGACTACGTCAACAGGTTTAAATTATTTATTAGGTGAAGATAATGACAATACTAGAGTTCCTTTTAACGACGGACTTTTAGTGCCACCACCTAAACCATATACCTTAGATCAATTTGATAAAGATTCAATGATGTTATTACAAGGTATTTATGGAACAGGCAAAGCAAGTCATCCAATGTTATACAATAGTATAATTGAAAAAGGCAACAAACTTAGAAAGCAAGGTGTTGAAAGAGAAACAGTTATTGAGATTATAAGAAAAAACAAAGATAAAATTAATGCGTTTTTAGAAACACAAACAACAACTCCTAAAACTTTTAAAGGAATAGATGAGTTTGAAATGAAAGCCGAAGGTGGCAGAATAGGTTATGCTACAAAAGGTAAAGTAAGTTTATCTGATTTAGAATCTTTACAAGGATTAAAAAAAGAAAAAAGTGCGATTGATAGTGGTGTTGGTGGTCTTGGTAGGATAGCAGGTGCTCGTCAAAGTCCAGCAAGCGCGCAACGATCTAGAATTTTAGATAAAGCGATTGCTAAATTTGCTTATGCTGTTGAAAATTTAGATCAAGAAACAAAAGAAAAAGTAATATCTGCATTTAACGATCAATTAACAATTGGTTATGAGACTACTATGAGTGGTTTAAAAATGGATGCTGCTGAAAAAGCTGGTTTTGTTCCAATTGATAAAGAAACTATTTATAAAGCCATTATTAATATGGACCTTCCAAAAGACACTCAACTAGAAATATCAGCTTTAAGTAATACAGCTGGTGATGAAGAATTAGCGTTTGCTCTTACTAATAATAAATTAGGAATTACTTACGATAATCAAAGTCAAACTATTGTAGGAGAATATAGATTTGATACTAAAGATGGTAAGCTATCTATTACACCAAGTATTACAAAAGACGAAGATAGTCAAATTCAATCGAAAATAGATATTAATAGAGCTATCGAGGATGGACAAATAGATTTAGGTTTTACACAAGATACAACAGATAATTCATTAACTACAGATTTTAATATAATTAAAGATGGAAATGTTTTATCAGCACAAAACGTTAGTGGGGGAGACAATAATTATTTTACAGCAGAGGGAACAACAAAGGTGCCTTTTTATATGCTTAAAGACGGACAATCACCTTATATTTCTTCTGAATATTACAAAGACGATGGTTCTAATTATTTGGAAACAAGTTTAGGTATTCCAATTACTCAAAATTTAGAAGCAAGTCTTAGTAATTTAAATAGGTATGATGGATCACACGTTAATACATTAGGAGTAAATTACAAAAAATACATTGATAATATATTTACAAAAAATAAATCTTTAGATACTCGAGGAACTTTTTCTTTTGATGCAAACATAGATAGTGACAATAATAAATACGCTGGATTTCAAATTGCATTTCCTCTAAGTGGAAAGAAAACTAAAGATATGGAAGGAATTGATTTTAATTACGAAGTTTTGTCTCCACAAGAAAAAAAATTAAAAGAATTCGAAGAATTAGAAAACACTATGTTTTTTGATGGTAAAAAATATAGAAAAAATAATATTTACTCAGGAAATGATTTAAATGAATTAATTGAGGCAACAAAAGAAAATTTTCAGCTAGGTGATTTTATAGGTCCAAGATTAATGGCAGAAGGTGGCATTGCCAACTTAAGACCAGGCTATGCCGGTGGTAACATAGTTGACAAAGGCCGTAGAGGATTTTTAAAATTATTAGGTGTAACAGCCGGAGGAGTTGCTGCCCTTAAAACAGGTCTTGTTAAATTACTTGGCAAAGATTCAGGGGCCGTGAGCAAAAAAGTAATTGACGAAGTAATTATAGACGGTAGTACAGGTGCACCATCGTGGCTCCAACCATTAGTTAACAAAGCTCTTAGAGACGGAATTGATAACACAAAAGGATACGCCTACAAAGATGCTCAAGTGGTTAGAACATTAGACACTCCAACAGGTAAAGTTGATGTTTACTATGACGTTAGAACTGGTGAAGTAGAAATAGATTATATTGGTGGTAACACAGCTCTTGGTGAAAGTGTTCAGATGAGATACACACCGGGTATTGCTGATGAAGGAAATCCTAGACCGTTTGATGAGTTTGAAGCGACTGAAGCTATTCCGGAGGGAAGACGAACTGGACCAGATGATTTTGATATTGAAATGGGAGAAAACACTGTAGAAGATGTTAAAGGTTTATATTCTGATACAACAGAACTTGCAGAACTCGGCGGTCAAAAACCTTTGATTAAAGATATATCTGAAACTATTAAAAAGAAAAAAGTATTAAAACAAATGGAAGAAGACTCTGCACAATTTGTAACAGACGTTCAAGGTGATTTTGTACCAGATTAATTATGAGCAACGATTATTTTAAAGCACAGGGATGGTTTAAAGACTACGCAAGAAATTCACAAGACAGTCGTGGTATGTTTCAAAGATTAGTTAAAGAAGATGAAGAAGCTTTTAAATTAGCAAGCGCTGAGACTGACAAAATCAAAGCGATGATTAACAAAAAATATGGTCCGGGTACCATGAAGTACGGTTCAGAAATATCACAACCACCACAAAGACCCGATGTTATAGAAATAGATGCAATTAATGCATTTATGAAACGTAACCCTGCAGCTGACGGTGGAAAAATAATAGGTAAACCAGGAGGTTTAGTTGAACCTGGAGTTAAATACTATGGAGTATCTTTAAGAGAAGGTGATTTATTAAATCCTTACAGAGTAACTTTAAAAACATCGGAAGGACAAATAGATCAACATTTTGCAACAGAAACAGAAGCTTATGAGTTTTATGACAAAAAAGAAGCTGAAGCTTTAGAAAAAGGAACTAAAAGTAGGGCTTCTACAAGATATATTACAAAATTAGCTACTGAAGCAATGAATGAATATAATAAAATTATTGACCATGCTGTTAATAATAGAAAAGTTAAAAATTTTTCAGAACCTTTTGAAATAGTATTTAAAGATAAAAAATACACATTTACAGAAATACCTACAATTAAAGATTTTATGGATAAAGTAAATCCAAATCAACCAAATCATTTAAAATTAAAAAAAGATTATTTTACTAAATATGGTGTTAAACCTGCATTAACTAAAGAAAACGCTTTTATAAAAATAGTTAATAATACTGTTAAATTAAACAACGACACTTTTACATTTTCAACTGTTGATGACATTGCAGAAGACATTGGTTATAAAAAAGGAAGACCAGGCGGTGTAATAGATTTATTTGAAGGAAATAAAATAATTAAACCTTTTAATAAAGATGAAATAGTTTCTAAATATATCCAACATTTAGTAGATAAGGATGCGCCATTAAAAGACTTTACTAGTGAAAGTATTTTTAGACACGTTAATAATAGGAGAAATGATTTAATTAAAAAAAATAAAGATTCTTCTTTATCCATACCAGGAACTAAAAGAACTATTGAAGCAAAAAACATAAGTAAAATTATGAAAGCTGATCATCCAGAGTTGTTTGCTAAATTAGGTAGAGATGGTCAAATTCCTTTTTTAAGTAGAAGTATTCAAAATAAATCAGATCTTGGAAACTTAAAATTAAGTGAAGCTTTTCAAACCACTGAAAGCGGCGATATATTTTTTAATGAGGCAAAAGCTAAAAATATAAATTTAAAAAAAGCATTAGCTAATATCACTGCTGAAACAGATATCTTACAAGGTAAATTAAAACTTGATCAAAAAAGTTTAGCTATATCTAACGCTCAAGATAAAATGGTAGAGGATTTAAATAAGTATATTAGAGAAAACCCTAATGTTATTTTAGATAATCCACAATTTAGAAATTTAGCTGCTACCAGATTTGAAGATGGAAAATTTATTATAGATGAAGATCCAAAATTAATTAATGATAGATTAAATAGATATATAAAACGTGGTTTCTTTTCTACTGATCATAAAGTTTCTAAAAGAACAGGAAAATTAAATATTGAGTTTCCAACTAACAAACAAATAGTTCCAACTTTTATTAACGGACCTATTAGATCTATGGAAAACTATATTGCAAATAACATATCTAAATATGATACAGATCCTTTAATTAAAAATAACATAGATGAAATAGTTAACGTCGCTAAAACAAATAACTTTACAGTTAATGTTCCAAAAGGAAATTCTAAAATATTTGGAACTAATAGAACAAACGTTGGTGCAATTGCAGATATAGCAACGGTATCAGCGGATGGAACAGTTTTAACAAGTTATGATAATCAATTAAAAAAATTTAATTTTGACATAGATAAAATTCCAGAACTATCTAATGTTAAAAATATAGACTACACAGAAGTTGATAAAAGTAAATTACAAAAAACATTAGATACTAAATTAACAACTGCTAAAGGATATATAGACTACATTGATGGCCAAGGAGGAACTACATTAAGTTCAGGATTTAACACTGACTTGTTAATGAAAGATCCTGCAGTTCAAAAAATATTAAACTCTAAAGCAGGGCAAGCAGTAAAAAATGCAGCAAGAGGAACAGCGGGTACCGTTGGTAAAGCATTTGGTGTAGCTGATATACTTATTGGAGTATTAGATTATGAAAATAATATTAGTAAAGGTCAAAAACCTGATGAAGCATTAGGCAATGCAGTTCAAGCAATGTCATTTGGTTTATACAAAAGTGGTGACAGAGCAAGAATAGAAGATGTTAAAGAAAGGTTTGTAGCAAAAGGTGGTGACGGAGAAATTTTTGATCAAGCAACTGCGTTAAATGCTAAAGACCAAGAAATAAATGATCTTATTTATAAAAGTAAATTTACAGCTGACAAAGCGTTTATGGATTTAAGTCAACCGCAAGCTATATTAGGTAAATCAGTAGATCAAAGAAAACAAGACTATGAAATTTTAAAACAATCATTAAACGAAAAAATTAGAGATAAAATAGCTGAACGAGATGGCATGATTGAAAGCTATAAAACTAATTTAAGAGTTAGCGAGGCTGGTGCACCTATTGACATTGGTGGAAAAGAATTTTTTAGTCAACCTTTTAAAGACATCAGAGCAGCAACAATGGAAAAAATTGAAGAAGAAAACAGAAAAGCATATGACATGCAAAAAAGACAAGTTAATTTTACATCTGGTAATATAGGTAACTGGCTACAAAATAATATTTTTACGATGAGCCCTTTAGAAAGAGCAGAGCTTCAAAAACAAATTAATAATATGGATGAAAGAGAATTGTATAGATTTAATTTACAAAGAGGTATGGATCCTGATAACTTAATAAGATTTGAGGATATATTAAATTATAAAATGACATCTCCTGAATTAATGGGAGTTAATACAACTAAATATATAAATAAACGTGATAGAAATTCAGAGGGTGGTATAACAGGATTAAGGAGTAAATATGAGTATAAAAAATAAAACAAGAACTAAAAAACCAAACTTGGCACAACAGATGAGAGCTAATCCTGGTTTTAAATGGTGGGCAGTACCACCTAAAAAAGGACCATTATCACAAGGGTTGAAAGTTAAACCAAAACAAGTTAAGAAGGTGTAGGAGAAAATATATGGCAGATATAGACAAAGCTCTCCCTAACGAAAGACCTGAAGAC
>VTLG01002184.1_pt1 | contig 63863 bp, 90 predicted proteins | sample 4694571 | NCBI WGS metagenome assembly VTLG01 (sample SAMN12604809, study PRJNA352737) | marine metagenome | biome: ENVO:00000447; feature: ENVO:00000209|ENVO:00000569|ENVO:01000036; material: ENVO:00002151; isolation source: viral sequences binned using virsorter ...
ACCATTTGCTCTTGTATGATATAACTCTATGACTGAAGCAGCATTTGCAACAGAACCTTCCATCTTAAAGATAGGTTCGTCATCTCTTATCTCTAAATTTCTAGTAGGTGCTACACTTCCATTTGCTACACTACCAATTTGAACATTACCAGTCTCAAAGAAGAAGTGTCTAGAACCATTAAAGTTCTTAAACTTCAAACCATATGTACCAATTCTAACAGCAGCATTGGTAACTGTAGGGCCACTAGTATCTGTATGCTCACCTCTTACTATTGAAAATTCTCCTAGACCAGCACCTGATCCTGAAACAGTTAATTTATTTCCTGCATTACATAAGAGAGTACCAGTTACAGTTAAGTCTTGAACACTTAAAGTTGTAGGTGTAAATGAAACAGCAGTACCTAGTGTCCAAGTCTGGTTTGTTTCTCCTGTTCCACCACCACTGTTAGGTCCAATGGTTCTTGAATTACCATCAGCAACATAAACATTATCAATAGAGATGTGTCTGTTAGCAGCAAAATCCATGTGCTCTGTAGACACCCAAGTATCATAAGTAACACCAGCATCTATATGCTTCCATGTAAGTTTCTTGTCGGTAGTTCCCTTAACGACCATACCACCGCCATCAGCAGAAGTATCAGAAGGACCAACAGCATCTATAGTTGGTGTACCAGTACCACTGATAACATTAGAAAGAACAGCAGTATTATTTGTGATAGAAACAATAGTCGTACCAGCAGGTATTGTAATACCACTTGTAGTAGTACTGACTGCCATACCTGGAATCAATCCTAGTGTTGGAGAGATTGAAGTGATGTTAGCACTAGCATCTGTACAGTTACAAACAAACTGTGTACTAACAACAGCAGCAAGAACGATATCCTTGTCTGAAATCTCCATCACAGCAGATTTAACAGTAGTAGTTGTACCAGTAACTGTAAGGTTACCAACAATAGTAGCGTCTTGGTTAACCCTGAAATTCTTATCTATAGTGACATCATATGTTGCATCACCTTTAATCCATGCCTCAGTACCAGAACCAATAACTAACTGTCTATTACCATTAGCATTAGGTGGTTCAAAGGTTGCGTTAGTTTGGTTAGCATCATCAGCAGGACCAATCAGTACGTTACCAGTACCTTTAACATTGTATCCAGCATAGTATCCTATGCAGACGTTTGCATCTCCCGTACTATTTGTCTCCATTGCATTGTTACCAATAGCAACGTTCTTTTCACCGTCAAGATTGACGAGTAAACAATCTCTACCTATAGCAGTGTTGTCTGCTCCAACACCATTTGCTCGTAATGCACGGTGGCCTAAGGATGTATTCGCAGCACCAGTATTAGTTGTGAACTGTGATTCATAGCCTATTGCAATATTCTGAGATCCTGAAGTCGCTGCATTCAATGCAGCATGTCCCACTGCAACGTTTGAATGAACGTCAGCAGCATTACCACGACCAACTCTCATTGGATGTGCAGTTCCACTAGCCTCAGTACCAAATATTATTAAGTCTGCATTGTCAACATTAACTGTACCATTCAAAAGAATATCATCTGAGATGCCAGTACCAACAGTCATCTCCTTGTCAACAACTAGGTCATGATTAATAGTTGTAGTTCCTGATGATGCACCAATATTAACAGCACCAGCAGCACCACCAAAGTTAATTGATGTAGCACCAGAGTTAATCAAACTAAATCCAGTTGATGTTGTACTAATACCATTCTGTACAGCAGGAAGATCATTAAACATCAACTTACCAGTACCAGTAGTATCACTAACAAGACCACGCATCTGTGTTGATGTTGTGGAAGCAAATGTTGCTAGAGTATCAGAAGTAAATGCTACATCACCACCCTGTCTTAGGTTAGCAGTGATAGCAGCAAGGTTATTATCAGTAGTAAGAGTAATATCTCTTGCAATATCAAGAGTTTTATTTGCTGCAATGGTTAAAGTACCAGAAGCAACAGATGTAATTGTGAGTCCATTGATAGATGTAGCAGTAGCAGCACCTAATACTGGACTCTGTAATGTGGGAGATGTAAGAGTCTTGTTTGTAAGAGTTTGTACTTCATTCTCTGTTACAAATCTCTTAGAAACAGAACCATCCCATGATCTCCAGTAAGCACCTGACTCATACCATTGAAGTGTTGTATATGTTTGAACAGTACCAGCAGCATCAGTAGTTCTGTTTAATGTAATACCACCATCAGCACCAGTTAAATTTGTTCCTTTCCTTAATGAAATATCATTGTCTTCTACTACAAGAACACTAGTATTCAAGACTGTCTGTGTTCCATCTACAACTAGGTCACCACCTATAGTAACTGTAGATCCGTTGTCAGTAATAAGACTGTTTGCTATCTGACTGTTACCAGAATCCCATTTTAATAGAGTGTTACCACTTAAGTTTGAAGCATTCTTTATCTCAAAATTAGTACCATCAAGTATCAAACCATCAGATGCAGTCAATGATGCACCAGTGTCACTGTTAATAGATGTAATAGTAATAGTAGTTACACCACCAACTGTGTTCTGTGAAATACTAGAAGCACCTGTTGCTACAAATTTAAAGTCACCAGCAACTACAGCATTAGTTCCACTAGCAATTCTTGTAACAGTATCTGTATCTGTACTTGCAATAGTAATTACACCACCTGCTTGAGAAGCAGTAACATTAGTACCACCAAGAATACTTACATCACCAGATGTAAATGTTCCTGCATTACCACCTTTAAGTCTTGTTACTGTATCAGTAGATTCATATGTAATAGTTGGATCACCATTACCATCTACACCTTGAGTAACAGTAGTAGCATTACCATCTAAGAATGTGAAATCACCAGCAGCATAGACCTGACCAGATGTACCTCTTACTCTTGTAATGGTATCAACGTAAGAAGAATCAATTGTAATAGTTCTTGTTGCTGGATCCTGAGATACTGTAGAAGATCCAGAAGCAGCAATAGTTATAGCACCTGTCTGAGGAGTACCACCAGTTCCAGATGCAAGAGTTGTTATAGTATCTGCATCAGGAGCAGTACCAGCAATTGTAATTTGATCACCAGATCTTTCAATCTCTAGAGCAAGAGCATTAGATCCAGCAGGTACATTAGCAGGGTTACCAACAGCAATCGTTATATCATCTGTGTTACCACCGCTATCTGTAAGACGAATAATTTCTGACGTAACATTAAGGCCATCAACAGCAGAGACACCATATGTTGTATTATCATTTGGAGTTGTGACTGTTCCACCTAGAGCAATAGCAGCACCATTAATTGTTATGGAAGAGTTGTTTAGAGAAGCATTCGGAATGTTCTGTATAGTATTAACAGAACCAGATATAGTAGATTGTTCTAGTGTTTTGTTAGTTAATGTCTGTGCCGTAGTCAGGTAAACATCTCCAGGACTATCCCAGAGAACAGTATTACCGTCACTCTTAAGATATTTTCCAGACCCAAGATCACCACTGACAATAATACAATTGCCTGTGAGATCTAAATTGTCTCCTGATACCAGTTCCTCTATCTTTTTAGAAACTGCATTAACTATTAATGGATAACGATCAGCCATTTATTCTTCCAAATGATACTAGTGCTCTGACTTATTTATCAGATGAGTTCAACAGTTGCTCTCCATAAACCACTTAAGAACATACCACGTATCTTAAAAGTCTGTAATTTAGATGCTTCTGGTGTTCCATTGATAGTTATTTGTCCAACAGCATCGCCATCAACAGTCATACCAGAAATAGTTTGAGGTGACGCATCTTGATCAACCCAGACTACTATCTCAAAGAAAGTTTTTTCTATACTAGCACCATTAGCATCTCCTGCTGTACCTTCAATCTTTAATACAAAATCTCCAGATACATTATTGCGAATAAAATGATCAGAATCTGATAGTTTAAGTGCATCTGCATCAGAATTAATATCTATTGCTTGGTTCTGACCATTCTGTCCGAAATAAAATGTATCAGACCAATCATCTGGCCAATAGTTTGGGTTAAGATCTCCAGCAGCTATCTCAGATGGATAGAGATCATCAACACTATATGTACCACCAGGAGAACCAGTTAAAGCACACCAATAATGAAGGAAATCATTTAATTTTAATGTATCAGCATTAATAAAACCAGGTCTACCAGGAAAAGCAGTTTGAATATGACTTATACATCCAGCAAGAGTACCACCAGCATCTTGTATTGGTTTTGGTACTCTATATTTGTTTCTGTTATAGAATTTAACAACAGGTCTTACACTATTATTTGCTTGGAAAGCGGCTTGACTAGGAGGAGTGATAGAAACTCTTGTATTTTCTCCTATCCACAGTGAATTATCAGATAAGAATAAGTGTCTTACTTTATACTCTGCATTACCTATATCATATGCAGCATTAACATTTGGTATCAAATGACCTGGAGGTGTAAATCTCCAACGAACTGCTGAAGCAGTATTGTTATCAGTCTGGATTTCAATAGCATTAACATTACTACCAGATGTAGTAGTTGTTAAGTTTATACCATGAGTTCCATTGGTAGTACTCTGACTTACATTAGGAGTGTCTACTGCATCAGCATATACCTTCTGCCAACGAAGTGTATTAGTACCTAAGTCATGAGCACTATCAGTTTTTGGATTAAGATCTTGGAATACACTTGCTATTCCACTGGTTCCTAGATGAACATCTTCCTGCATCGTGCCACCACCACTGTATGCACCCCAGATTGATATTCCAGTAGCACCAGCACTGTTTCTAATCTGTGGAGCAGTACCAGATGCTTGTGTCATTATTATGGAAGAATATCCACTTCCACCACCAATTGTAAGAGCAGGATCAGAAAAAGTCAGTCCAGTAGGTAGACTAGAACTTGTTGCAGCATCAATAGTAAATCCAGCAGAAGTTACACTACTAAAACTAACATTACTACCTGCTGTAACAAGTATATCATCATTACCACTACCAGATCCTCCAGCAGTTAACCTTAAATTTACATTAGAACCATCAGCAACAGAAGACTGAGCATATGTTGTATTAGTATCTGTAGTAGAATATCCAGCAGCAGCATGATTGCCCCAACCATGTGCGTCATCCCAGTTACTAGAATTGTCTAGAGCATTTGACCACGATACAGTAGTACCGTTACTCACCAAGACGTTACCATTACTTCCAGCACTTCCTGCTATTTGTATTGGTTTGCCAGATGCAATGTTTAATCCTTCTTTGATCTCGATAGGACCATTATCATCATAGTTTGCAATCTGATCCGCTAATAATTTTGACATACTTCTAGTCCTACAGACACTTAATGGAGCTAAAAGTATTTATGAATAAACTAGATTCCCTGCTACTATACTCCTACCCTCACATTGATTAGGTGGTACATAATGATCAAAGTGGCCTGGAAATATTATAATGTCTCCTGATCTAGGATAAAATCTCCCATGATCTTTAAAAACTAATGGGGATGATCCATCAGGTGTATGTACATAATAAACAAATGCTATATCAATCTCTGAATGATTATGATACTCCTGATAATGACCCCTATTATAAATTTGACCCCACAGATCAACCAGTTTAGTTGGTTGATCTATGAGGCTACGTGCATAGTCTGCAATTGAAATGAACTCTGGTATAGAGAAGCAATCCCAATTTGTCATCAATGCTCCCTTGTCTAAGTTATTAGACTTCTCTAGTATAATATCATGGACAATAGGATTTAATTGTTCAGCGTCAGGATTACTACGCTGGATCATCTTTATCATCTTTCTTCTCATCACCGAATGTAATGATATCTGGAGTTGATGATCCCCATACTCCTGGTTCTGGAGTAAATGTTACTGTATCATTGGATGTATCTATATTGATATTATCAATACCACTAAGATCTATATTTCCTGTAAGATCTAAGTCATTTCCTATAGGAAATTGTAGGACATTATCCATTGCATCTAAATCTCCACCCAATTTAAAATCATGCTCTGCTTTCTTCCTGTAATAGTCATTGATATTATCAGTACTACGAATAACTGGAGTACAAGCAATCACATCTTTAACACTATTAAGACACTCTACGAGCATACTAAGATTTTCATCATACTTATTTTCTAAAGACTCAACGAATGCTAGTCTTAGTTCTTCTTCAGCAGCAATTAAGTGCTTTCTAATATCGTTAGTGGCCATAAATTTTAAGAAATAAACGTCGAGAAATATCCGTATCCAATTAACCAGAGGCATAATCCCCCTAGAACTTTGTAGTACTTACGGATAGGAGTACCAAAGTATTGTTGACCAATCATCAAACACTTATGTGCTGGTGATAGTAGGTAACCTGAGTACTCTGTAGTTAAAAACCACACAAGATACTGAGGACCAAAGATAAGAACCAATGCTGAGGTCATACCAGCATACTTACCTGATGAACCCATGATCCATGCTGCAACTGCTGCAACAATAGAAACAGGAATAATCATAGAAGGATCTGATCCCTTAAGATATTCCATCACTGGTCCTTTAATCATACCAACAATTCCACCTAATGCAAGTACAAATGTTGCAATGATAGCAAACTTACCATCAAGGTATTTACCCCAGTTCCAATCCTTACAAATGATACTGTAGTAACATGCCATACCAAAGAACCAAGGGAAAAAGAAGATTGCTCCTGCCTTTCCTACACATAGTAAGAACCATAATGTAGCAATAAATGGAGCCCATCCTCTCAATGCTCTCTTCCAATCAAACTCTCTAATGTTACTCATGTCTGGAACAACACTTCGAGGATCTACTTTAGAAAAAATATACCACCATGTATATACTAGACATATACAAAGTGGAATGAATGTATAACCTATCATTTGTCCATAGGTTATACCTAATGCTGCCATAGGAAGAGCAATAGTCTTCTCTAATGGTGACCACCAATAGTAATGGTGTGTAGATAGGTAATCAATGATACCAAACGCACTTCTTTTCTTCTTATCAGGTGGTGCAATAGCATCTAGTAATGGTGCAGACAATGCAACACGACCAGGTATAGGTAAAATACCACCAAAGATAGAGGTAATGATAATCATCACTCTATTATCTCTGACATATCTCTTCGCTAGAGAATAGACATCATCAAGTACATGATATTGTCTAATAAATCCACCAAGAATCATGATCCCAAAGATGTACCCCATGTACAATTCCTTCTGTAGGATCGAACTCAAAATGTCTAACATAATCTATATAAATTTTTAATTTTTACAGAGGACTAATCCCACACATCATCGCACGAATCGTCGTCGTTGTCAAGTGTCTTTGGTAACACATCAGCATATTCATCTGCTGGAACCATTGCCACTCGTCTACCATCAAAACATTTAATGATAAAGACTTCGCCTTCTTCGCAACGTTCTACGTAGTCTTCAAATTTGGCCTCCAATTCTGCTTCGGATATTTCTTTCATTATACTCTACAACATATGTTTTCTTTTTGCATATATCTTATAGATTCCTGACAACCTCCAAGGTTTTCACCGTTAAGGACTACTTGTGGAAAGGTAGCACCGTTTCCAAACTGTCCATAAAATGCTTCTTTACTGAAATCTATACCAAGTTTATACTCAACGTAGCTTAATTCCGAGAGACCTAATACATCTACTATCTGTCTGCAATAAGGGCAGCCGTCTTTAGAATATACGGTGAAGTTTTGCATTTGTTTATTGAATTTCTAAGGATGCAGCATAATCTTTGTCAAACAAATCCAAACCTTTGTCAGTAAGAATATGTTTATACATTCCATCAAATACATTAGGTGGCATGGTAACAATATCTGCACCATATTCAAATGCTCTACCTACATCTCTTACATTTCTGAGTGATGCTGCTAGAACTTTAGTCTCAACACCATGTCTTTGATACACATTAGCGATATCTTTTATAAGACATAGACCACCAAAAGAATTATCATCCACTCTACCTACGAATGGTGATACGTAAGTTGCTCCAGACTTTGATGCAAGAATAGCCTGTGACTGAGAGAATATTAAAGTAACATTTACTTTAATACCACCATCACTTAATTCTTTACATGCTTTAAGGCCATCAACAGTACAAGGTACTTTGATTGTAGCAACCTTACCGAACTTCTTATATAGCCTCTTTCCTTCAGAGATCATATTCTCCTTACTTCCTATGACCTCCATACTAATATCAGTAAGACCTATCTCTTTTAATTCTTGATAAACATCTTCATGCTTCTTACCACTCTTACGAATAAGAGATGGGTTTGTAGTAAGTCCATCTATAATTCCTGATTTGTAACAGGCTTTAATTGCTTCTGTGTCTGCACTGTCAATAAAAATTTTCATGTTAATCGCTTAATTTGTTTAGTGGTTCCATCTTAAGGAACTGCTCGTTTAGATTATAGTACAATTTATAGTTGGTTGTGTTAACCCAGTATCCTTTAATGTCGTTTCCATCACAATGATATCCGTATCCAGTTAAAGGTTCATTAACACCATCAATTCTAAAGGTCTTACCACCTTTCTCTAGGTAACTATGGAATTTTTCATCTAAGTTAATCATCTTTCCTCAAAATTAATTTTACGGACTTTGCGTTGACGGCGAGCCTCTTGGTATTTTAGATCATCATCAGTTAATACACCAGTTTTTTTGGTCTTATTAACATTTGTTAACATTATAACTTTAGACATATCTACAGCCGATACAGTCTCTCCACATACAGTTGTCATGTTAGGGCAACCACAGCATTTTGTCTTCGTCTCATGTCCATGCAATTCAACACCACAGACTGTGCATTGTACAGTTATCATTGTCCTTGAAAATAATCCTTCCTGTAATAACGTCCTAGAATATTGCTATTATAATATGCTGGTGTACCATCATCCAATGCCTCAGTGAGAACATTGTTTACGAACAACTGTCTTGTCTCTTCAAAGTTTACTTTTCCTTTGGTAGAGTGTAAAGATATTATTTCTCGTTTAAAAGTTGAGCGTCCAAATTTTTTAACGTCATCTTTAAGTTCTGGAGAACTTCCGTAGTAGCGTTTCCAGTCACTCTCAGTCGTAACTCTCCGTTTACTTTTGCCACTTCTAGGCTTTCTACAACTGGTAAAGTATTTACGTCCGATGTATTTTTTCCCTGTCTGGATATTAGTGATACAGTAGACGTAACCGAAGAAGTCGCCAATATCAGCAGAAGTAAAAGTTGTACCTTGGTATGTCCAGGCGTTTTCATAATCTCCTTCACCCACGCAGGTCTCATTGGTGGTTTCCATCCCATAATTTTCATTCCATGTCTCCTATTTATTAAATTCCTTGATCTTTAGTTTTTTCTAAAAATTCTTTTAAACTTGACTGACAATTAGGTGGTTCTTCTTCTTTGATACCATTGATTTTCTTCCACCTATTATACAATGCACCCATATACCAAGACTGTGCAAGACTTTTAGGGCCATTCTCTAGCAACTCAAGTTCTTTTTTACTAGATGTATAAGACTTGAGTTCCTCTCTCCAATTAGAATCATCAATCATAATTTAAAACCAGCAAATGTATCCTTCTTAACATCCTGTTTGATGCTACCAACAACATATGATTCAACCTCTGTCTCTTGTGGTGCAACCTGCATACCTTTAGAAGATAACCAGTGTGCTGTCCAAGGAAGTGGATTGTTTGCTAATGGTGTATCAAATATAGGTTTCAATCCAATGGCCTTTAAACGACGATTGGCAGTCCACTCAACATATTTCTGTAGTAATACATCATTCAATCCAATAATTGAACCATCTTTAAATAGATACTCTGCCCATTCTTTCTCTTCTTCTACACATTTTCTAAACATTTCATAGACATTCTCCTCTTCTTCCTTAGCAATCTCTACCATCTCAGGATCATCACCATCCTTCCATTTGTTTAAGATGTTTTGAGTGATTGCAAGGTGTTGTGACTCGTCTCTTGCAATGAGGGAGATGATCTTTGCACTCCCTTCCAGTAATTTAAGTTCACCAAAAGCAAAAGAGCAAGCAAAGGAGACATAAAATCGTATACCTTCCAAAATGTTGACATTAGCTACCGCCCTGTATAAGTGTTGTTTTAAATCTTTCCTAGTCCACTGTGCATTAATGTGCTCTCTCCAATCTTCTCTCCAATTATTACTCTGACCCCACTCATTTGCTACATTAATGAAGTCATCATATGCTTTAGTCACTGACTCAGCACGAGAGAGAATTTTATCATCATCTAGTATGGTATCAAAGACCTCTGATGGATCTGGATATACATTCTTAATGATGTGAGTATATGATCTGCTATGAATCATCTCCATAGTCTGCCATATGCTCATACATCCTTCAAGTTCAGGCAATGAACAGTATGGAGCAAAGGCCATACCAGGAGCACGACCTTGTACACTGTCCAAAAGGATCTGATACTTTAAATTACTTGTAAATATATGCTTCTGTGCTGCATTCAATGTAGGGTAGTCTGCCCTGTCCTTCTGCAACGAAACTTCTTCTGGTCTCCAGAAGAAGCCTAACTGTGTCTGTGTTAGTTTGTCAAAAATAGGATACTTAAACTTGTCGTATCGCTGGACTCCTAGTGGAGGACCAAAGAACATCTGTCCTTTGGATGTATCAACCTGCTTCGTATTGAAGACAGTCATACCTTTAATGTTATCAGATCGCACAGCTATCACAAGACTCCTCCTTTTCAGCGAAAATGTCATCAATTAAATCATGGATGGATTCTTTTTTATCCTGCTCATCATGCCATCCAATTGGGTGTGCAGGTTCATCAAAGTCAGTCTTATTATCATAAGTATTTTGATAGTAAGAAGTCTTCCACCCCAACTTATAAGTTGTGAGAAGATCTTGTGCCATTACGCTAACAGGAACTTCAGAGTCCTCGAAATGAGTCGGATTATAGGACCAGTTTCCAGAAATCGCTTGATCAAAGAACTTCTGCATAACTGCAACAATATTAATATAACCAGTATTCCCAGACATATCCCAGAGTAATGTATAGTTGTTCTTAAGACTTCCATACTGAGGTACTATCTGCTTAAGAGGCCCCTTCTTTGATTTTTTAGTGGACAAGTAGTCTCTAGGTGGCTCGATTCCATTTGTGGCATTTGACACAACGGAACTGCTCTCCGAAGGCATTTGTGCGGACAGTGTTGAGTGCCTAAGACCGTGTTCCAAGATAGAATTTCTAAGAGATGCCCAATCATAGTTCAACTGATTTGGGACGATTTCATCGACATCTTTTTTGTAAGTGTCGATTGGGAGGATACCATCTGCATACTTGGTGCGATGAAAATATTCACACTTCCCTTTTTCTTTTGCGATTTGGTTACTTGACTTGAGGAGATAGTACTGGAAAGCTTCAGACAAGTCGTGGACAAGTTTCCATGCTCCTGGATCATCGTAATGTTCTCCTTGTTTCGCTAAGTAGTGTGCTAATCCTATGTAGCCAATTCCCAAAGAACGTCTTGCAAGTGTTCCAAGATGTGCTGCTTTAACAGGGTAATCTTGATAATCAATTAACTCTTCTAAACCACGTACTGCAAGGTCACATAGTTCTTCCATCTCATCTAGATTACGTAGTTTACCCACGTTAATAGCAGATAGAATACACAATGCAATCTCAGCTTCAGTAGAATCAATATGCTGAAGAGGATCTGTAGGTAATGTAATCTCCTGACATAGATTACTCATACTAACCTTATCTTTAAATGATGAATGATCATTACAATGGTCAATATTCATGATGTAAATACGACCTGTCTCTGCTCTCTCCTTAAGGAGATCTAGTATCAATTCTTGACCTGAGATTGATGTTCGTGGGACTGAATCATCTGCTTCATATTGAGCATATAACGCATCAAAGGCAGGGGTGCCAAAGCTATCATACAGACCAGGCACGTCATGAGGACTGAATAAACTAACATCCTCATTATTGATGAATCTCTCATAAAATAATTTTGAAATTTGTATACTATAATCAAGTTTTCTGACTCTATTATCCTCTGTACCTTTATTGTTCTTAAGGACAAGTATGTCTTCTATTTCTTGATGCCAGATTGGGAAGTGGACAGTTGCTGATCCACCTCTGATGCCATTTTGAGTGCAACATCTGACAGTGCTCTCAAATTTTTTGAGAAACGGGACGACACCCGTGTGTTGAACTTCACCGCCCCTGATCTTAGCGTTGATGCCACGGATTCGGCCTGCATTGATGCCAATTCCCGCCCTTTGAGCAACGTAGTAACCAATAGCCATGTCGCTGCTGAAGATGCTGTTAAGCGTGTCATCAACATCAACGAGAACACAGGAGGCAAATTGTCGTAAGGGAGTTCGCACCCCTGCCATGATTGGCGTTGGGATGTTGATTCTGTGTTTGCTGATTGCGTCGTAGTATCTTCTGACATAATCTAACCTTGTCTCCTCTGGATAGTTTTGGAATAGAGTAGCAGCAATCATAATATACATGAACTGTGGTGTCTCATAGACTTCACCACTGCTTCTATCTTGTACAAGATACTTATCAACTACCTGACGTAGGCCAGCATAGGTAAAAAGATAGTCACGATCATGATCAACCCAAGAGTTAATCTTATCCCACTCCTCTTCATTATATTTACCCAAGATCTCTTTGTCATATATGTCCTTAGACGCAGATGCAAAGGCATGATCTAATACAGTTGGGTATCCCTTGGTCAACCACTGTGATCCAAAGACTTGCTTTCTAAGACCAAAGAGAAGTAACCTAGCAGCAACAAACTGATAGTTAGGATGATCTAAATCTATAAGATCACTAGCAGATCTTACTAGAATTTCTTGAATATCTTTTGTTTCAATTCCATCATAGAACTGTAACCCTGAATTCATTTCAACCTGAGAGGCACTTACACCGCTTCCCAGACCTTCGCAAGCGTCAGCTACCATCTTATGAACCTTCTCAAGGTTCAGACCTTCTATAGTGCCGTTACGCTTATGTACTTTAATATCTGTACCGTTGCTCATACTCGTTTCCAATCGTTTAGTTTTAATGTTGCTTCTAATTTGTGATATGCATTAGATTCTACCACCTTTTGCACATCATGTCCAGCAAGAGACATATCGTTTATGTCCTTTTCCTGTATATTTTTAGGCCAAATGACTACCTTATCTCCTCTGTCGATTGACTTGGAGATTCGGTTGACGATCTCTCTGTTACGTGGCTCGTTATCATAAACCCAAATATAATTGCTCCAGCCAAGCGTCCGAATATCAACATCAGACCCAGCCATCGCAACGGAATTCTGAATGAAGGTACTGTCAAACGGTCCTTCAACAATGTAAATCGGTTCGTCATAATCTATTCTGTCCTGTCCAAATATTTTGGGTTTATCTTCATCAAGCATTATCGTAATGTATCTCATCTTTGCCGTTGGGGCCAACGATCTGCCTTGATATCCGAAGAGTCTACCATCTTTATCCCTGAATGGGATTATAATACGTGGACTGTCTTGTCGTAGGTTATCAAAGGTTTTTTTCTGCTCATTAGTCCAAGCCTTAAACTTAGGACAATAGTAGAAATAATCTAAGTCTTTGATACCTCGTTTTTCAAGATATTCTCGTGCTGGATGTGATGTATTTAGATCAGAAATCTTCTCTAAATTGATACCATTTTTACGGAAAACTGGGGCCTTAAAATTAAATTTAGGATTGGGTACAGTAGTACCCTTGCCAGTCCTACCATCTTTAAATTTCTCCATGACATATTGGTCATGAAGAAAGGTATCCTGATCCTTAAGAAAGTTTGAAAATGTTCTACCAACACCACAATTGTGACATTTGTATACAAAATCATTCTTGATCTTGAACAAATATCCACGGGCCTTATTCTTCCTTTTTTTCGAGTCTCCACAGTAAGGACACCTGAAATTAAAAAGATCTGCCTTCTTCTTAGTGAAGAGCGACAGACGAGGTGAGACCATTTGTATGTATTTTACGTCAATATAAGACAAAATCCATCATGAAACGTCTGATGGATATATACTAGGATTATTTTGGGGAATTGTCAACTGTCTTTGTGACGGTTCAAATATTGGTCTAATGATTTTTTGTCCGACTGGACTAACGAGGAAAGATAAAATAGACAGAGCACCAAAAATAGACCACATTTTCTTTTCCATGACTCTAAGACGGTCATCGACTTTTCTGATGTCTCTTTCACAACCTTTCTTTATCTCCTCTGCTCTACGGTTTACTTCACGATGGACTGACTCCACCTTCTCAAACAGTACAGCATCTATTCTATCTTGCTTGTCAAGTTTTTCATTATGAACAGCAAGGAGCTGCCCCATCTTCACAGAATTTTCTTGAAGAGTACTAACGACTTTTTCCAGTCGTTCTAGAATAGCAGCGTTAATACCCTCAGCCATCTACCTAATTGTTACGAACTGCAAAATCCAGAGCACTCTGATAGGTAGCAGCATCTTTGTTCAGCATATACTGGAACTGTTGCTTATGAGTGTCATCTAATTGTGCATAGGTAGCAGCAATTCTCTTAGCAGAGAAGTTATCTAAGTTCTGTGTGGTTCCATCACTAAACTGAATCTTAGCAAATGAACCTTCACCTTGTGGATTCAATTCAGAAGTTGCAACATCAAGTGCAACCTTCACAACATCTTGGTTTTCCATAATATTATCACCTTTATGTTCTACATGATCTTTAGTTTTTTGCAGTTTTTTAGTTTGTGATCCTGCCTTCTTCTTGAAGTCAGACAAACGAGCCTTCATTAGGACATCCATTTCCTTGGTTTTGTCCTGCATTTTCTGCTTGGCTTCCTTACGCTTCTTCTGAAGCTCCTTCTGTCTCTTGAGTTTCTTACCTTGAGCAATTTGCTTTTGGGCTCGCTCAGTATCTGTGGCGATTGCCTCAACAACAGGTTTTTCTTCGACTTGTTCTTTCATTTTTCTTTTCTGGATACGAGACATAAGATTTTTAGCACCCTTAGTGCGGCCATCCACCTTTGTATTGTTTGATTTGTATGTACGATGTTTCTTCGTGTTTACAAAAACAAATGCTGGAGGTAAAGCAACGCCACTGCCGTCACCAGCAGAGTTTATTTCCTCATTTATATTAGGTTCAATTGCTTTAGACATTCCTCGTCAACATCCTCTTTAAGTGAAGGTGGTAATCTATTTAGAAACAACATAAACGCCTTAATTACAGACCAATATGTAGCTTCTACTTTATAAAAAAGCAACGGTGTTGCTGCATCACCAAAAACATTATATAAAACAATCACATGATTTAATATGAGATGTGCTTTTAGTTCACCTGTCGTTTCATAACGCCTCAGAAGCCGCTTGAGGTACTTAAATCTCTTTAAGTCCTCTTCAAAATCTGAATATGTTACTGACGATGGATTGCTATAATTTTGAATGGCGAAGAACAACCAATTTTCATGGTCGAGTTCACATATATTCATCTACATTATGTTCCAAATGTTACTGTAGCAGTGTTAGTAATTACTTGTTTAGCACCTTTGCTAGAGTTAACTAGGCAACGATACTTGTAACCATCTAATGCATCACTTGCAAGACCTGCGTATGCAAGTGTCGCTGTTGCGAAGTTAGAATATGTAATTCCTGTATCAAGTCCATTAGCACCACCAACGACATCAACCCAACGTGTAGTTGCAGTTGCTGTCTGACGTTGCCATTTGTATGTGATTGTACCTGACTGATCGACTGCTGCACTAACTGCGAATGTTCCACCACCACTAGATGATGTGGAATTAGCAGTAGAACCAGTAATACTAATCGTTTCAAGAACATCAGCTGCGATTGTCTCGTCTGCTTGGTCTCCAACACCTGCACCAGCGGCTACTGATAGTGCTGCAATACATTCTGCTTTATGACGAGTAGAACCAGCATGATCTTGATATGAACGATACTGCCACCAACCAGGTCCAGTTATACCTCTTGATTTATTAGATGCGACACTTGCCTCTGTTGCGTCAACAAAAACAAGATCGTAACTGTTACTGTCACCACCAACGATGACAAACTCAGCAACTGCTTTAGGTGGAGTACGCTTAATCACAGCAGTATTAGCAACAGTTGCTGTTGATCCTGCATAATTTTTATGCAATTCAATGCTAGTTGTACTAGTTATAGTCTTAACAATATAGTTAACACCAGAGATTGAGAGTACGTCACCACCAACTACAGAGTCAGCAGCGTTCTTTGTTACAGTGGCATCGCCGTTGACGACATCCACACTATTCGAGAATGCTACAGCATCCACAGTTCCAAATACAGCCATCTTTTTATCCTAATCAGGTATAGTTCTAAGTTTTATTTATAAATTCAGAGCTTTTCTTATCTGGACGACCATTACGTCATCCACCTTGTTATCAGTTTCTTTTGCAAATGCCTCCAGCATTTCAACAACGAATAATCTGACTTCTGGTTTAGCTAATTGCTTAAGAATTATGCTCTTTGCAATGGGAAGGAATACGGCCATAGTAATTAATTACAAATCTGGCCCTATTTATGAGTTATCAGGTTTACTTACCATGCCCTTCTGACCGTCATTAACGGTAGGCATGACTTCTACAGTAGGCTCTCTCTTTTTCTTAGATTTCTTTGCCTTCTTAGATTCTGCGATAAAATCTTTTAACGATTTCATTTTTTCTTCGCCATTATTTTAGCAATCTTCTTGCTCTTATATCCTTCTTTAACTGCGTCTGCTTTCTCACCAATAACTTTGTACTTAGTATCTGTGAGTTCACCTAGTTTAGAAAGCATCTCTGACACTTCATTCCAAAGTTTACTCTCTACTTCTTCTTTTTTAACAACAGTTTCTTTAGAGCCGACTGGATTAACTTTCTTTGTTTCCTTCTTCTTGACTGCTACGTTCTCTATCTCAGCACCATGTGACTGAGGATCCATTCCATCGAAAGGTGCTTCTGCAACTACACCTCCTTTAAGTGAATCAGCAGAAACCTCATGGATATCTGGTAAATTTGTATTCTGGAAAGTGTCACCACCCATCCAACGATCATAAGCTTCCTTTAATTCATCGGAAAACTTATCATTATTATACACTGTGTTAATTGGGTCTGGGGATTTCATAATCGTCTCAAAGAAGTTTATCTCAAAGTATTTATAGCTCTTACGTCCTTAACCCATTCGCGGAACATATCACCACCTTCTGTAACACATATGACATAGTTAGGGCCAGTCCTATGTATTGTTCCCTTCTGTCCTGTACGAGAAGACATTATATAATCACCTTCCTTCAACACATCAGTCTTGCGGAACTGTTGTCTTATTGCTTGCTCACGTAATTTTTTAAAATTCTTCATAGACCTTGGCCTTTTCTAACATCTCGCATAAGATCTGCTGCTCTTTCTGCATCTAATAAACCTACAAGAGCATCTTGAAATTTGCCCCACTTACCAGCTTTAGCATATGCTCTCATTTTACTAGCAGACATACCAGAAACATCACTATCATTATCAGGATCCCTTTCTCCTGCTGACTTGACCTCTATGGTTCTAAAGCCATACTCCACTGGAGACTTATCAGGATCATTCTTATCTCTATTATACTTATTTAACAAAGTAGTAAATTCCTCAACTCTATCAGATCCAACAACCATACATACATCACTGTACTTACCTTCTTTTACTAATCCCTGAAAAGACTGCATCACTTTAACAATAACATTAAGATCTTTAGTGCTTATAATATGATCTGCATGTTTAGGAAACATCTCCTTCATCCATGCAAGTTTAATATCAATTTTCAATGGGTTCTTATCAGGTTTAAATGATCTAGTAGGAACAATAACATAATCATCAGCACTACCTGCTTCTTTAGCAACTGCCTCTATAAGTTTTTGATGTCCTGTAGTTGGTGGATTAAACCTACCAAATGTAAACACGATTCGTTTACGTTTACTTGCCATCGCCTTCCACCCATTTCTTAGTTGGAAGAGTATCCTTCTTGAAGTTAGCAGCACTAAATCTAGCACGTTCCACTAATTTACGAGCGTGTGATCCATCCCTTATTATAACATATCCTTCTGGAGATGTCATCTCAAGTCCATCTTCTGTTCTGAGATACGTACCAAATCTTTCTCCCTTCTCAAGTTTTTTAATGAAGACTGACTTAGAATTCTGTATGATTTTATAAAGATCGACACAACTAGCCAAGCTGGCCTTATTATCTTCTATCAAATCTAATCCATCATACATCTTTTGAAGCTTTGCTGCCTTTGCTTTAGGTGTCTTAAGTTTAGCAACCGCCTTACCTAGTTCTCCCTCAAAATAATCTGTAAATTGTTTTACAAATAAATTTCCAGCAGGAACAGCAATTGAATCTCTGATATATTTGTTAAAAAATACTTTTAACTTAGGTCCAACAGTCAACTGATCATTTGCTTCAATCTGTTTTGAAACAATATCTAAGAATGGAGAAGCACTATTAAGAAGTCTAGTACTCTTCTGTTTCAATCCAATTAAATCATTCTTCTCTCCTTGTGTTAATAACGTATCGTTACCAAGTTCTCCTGTCTCTGCACTAAGAACTAATATATCCTTATGCTCTTTCAATTTAGATACATCAAATCCAAACTTAGCATTCATTAATTCAATACTACGTCCTTCATATAAGGTATGAAATACTACTCCTATCTTTGCTGCTTTAACTTTATCATATAAATCATCACCTTGAGCAACAGAATATGTAATAGTATTAGGTTTGAAAGTTATATTACTTACACCATCTATCATCTCAGTTCCCTTATCATCGGTAAATAATAAATCTCCCTGTGCAACACCAGTAATACCTAGTTTAGGTAGATACTTTAAAGCATCTTTTAATTTCTTTACTAATCCAGCAGCATGGCCATGGTTACGATCTATATCAGCATTTGTAAAATTAATCTTTGCATTCTTATTGAATACTGACTTAGTACCAACAAAAAACTTCTTTGTTCCTGGATATAATCCACAGAATATAGCAGGAGCACCGTCCCATTTAGTAGTTACTGTAAAACTACTACTAGTATTACCAGTAAATGATCGTGCAAGATCATCCAAGAATATAAAAGCATCTTTAGCACCTGCTGTACCATCAATTAAGATGCTATCTTCTAAGTGTTCTAGGTGAGTATTCTTAGACATCAGTACAACTTTAAGAAAGGACCATATTGCTTACCTTCTTTCTTAGACATAAACACTAAGTCAGTAAGAAATTCGTTTAAATTATTATCACCATTCTTCTTAATAGAAAGGATAGTACATAAGAATGCCATCTGCATTATTTTACTATTAGTAACAAAAGGCTTGAATGGTTTTTTCTCAACCTTTGTCATTGTTCCTACCAATCTATCATAAGCATCTTCTGGATCAATATTTAATTTAACCCCTTGTTCTTTAAGAAACTTTGCCATCGCAAGAATCTCCTGCTTATCAAATCTTCCACTAACACCATTCAACAATTCATCTAAGTTGTATGGATAATCTCTATTTGATGATTTAAAAACTTTCCATCTTTGATCACTATGGTCATTAGTATATGCTTCAATAAGTCCTTCAACATATGCTGCTGTGGCCTTACCTAATCTAGCAGCACCAAATCCCTTCTGGGTTGCTTCATATTTTAAATTATCTCTCTTGGTACTAGTGTTTGCTTTAATCTGAAACTTATATTGTGCGTCACCATCAATGACCCAGAGAATACTATCCTGACTATCAAATACCTCTACACCCTCATCATTTTTTGTTGACAATTTACATGTTGGTGCAAAGTCACCAGTACCTATTTTAAATTGCTTGGCTTCTAATGCCTTAAAATAAGAATCCTCCACGTTAACAAATTCCCACTTAGCTTCTTTTTGAGTAACCAACTTCAAAGATATACCCCAGATCTCTTTTTCCTTAAACAACTGTCTCATCTCAGCATTAAACTGATCTATCTTTGCTGCAAAATGTCTCTTCCTAAAAACTGTATCTCCAGTAGCAGGTGTGCTCATCAGTTTTTTAAGATTATCAATATGTTTATGCTGTTTCTTTATTAACCATATATCAGCAGGATTCCAATTATCTTTTCCTTTAATTCCAAGAAGAGTACTATCTTTTGTACCTATAACTTCATCCATAATAAAATCCATAAAGGGGCCATCACGTTGAAACTCTTCAAATTGATTACTACCACTAAACTTTCCTGAATTAAGAGCTGCTAACAATGCTTTCTGTTGCTTATAGAAGTTCTCTATCCATCCCATATCACATGGAACTCCTGCTATCCTTTTCCATATATCATCTAACTCTTCCCTACATGGTTTATGCTTTGCAATATCTCTTGCACTCTTAGGATTTTTAAGTTCACCTATAATAACATGCCTAAAAACAATAGCAGAACCAGTCTCTTGTAGTTTTGTCATGTCAGATGGAGTAACTTTACCTGCACTTCCTTCTGTCTTACCACTTGCAAGAAATCTTATTATCTGATATCGTCTCCTTGCTTCTGGATTAAAGACATGTATTGGTTCCCAATCTGGCATCCATGGCCATAATGTATCAACATACAAATCACCCTCATTTGGTGGTCTAGCAGCACCTTTGTATGCTTGATAATCCTTACTCTTAGGGAGCATTTTGATCCAATCACTTCTAGCACGAAAAGTACCATCTACAATATCCACAATATGTTGAGGACATTTCAATGTTATCATCATTATTTTGTCTTCAGACTTAGTACCCATTTTAGGAACATGAAAGTCTTGTTTATTTAATCCATCCCAAAACCAGGTGTTATAATTACCAGTCATACTAACAAGTCTATCCCACCTTCTCTTACAAAATTTAGCACCTTTACCTTGGCCAAATCCCTCTTTAATATTTTGGTTGGTTAAAACTGTATTAAATGCTGCCATAAGAAAAACCTCCCTACTAATATATTTAGAGGGAGGTTTCTTTAAATTACCATGTTGTGCTCTTCTCTTAGAATCTTTTTATAAGGTCCATCTGGATTTGCTTCCCTTACCTCGTGAACCAACTTCAATTTCTTATGAAGTTCTTCTTCACCCATCATATGCTGAGTCCACCAAACTAATCGTTTTAACTCTTCATCATTAATTGGTAAGTCCATCTTCCTCCTTCCTCTTTTCCATAATATCTCTCATATTTTCTATGAGATCCTGTGCTTCAATAAGATTATCAATGTCTGCTAAGAAAGAAGCAATATGTTTTGCCACATATGGTTTCTCACCTCGTGCTGCAAATGCAAGAGCATCTCTTAAATGTTCTTGGGATGCTCTTAATGAATCTTCTACTTGTTGTGTTAACATTAACGATCACCCTCTGCTCTTTTTTCTGACTTCTCTACATCAAATGATCCACCAGGATATCTCTTCTCTAGTTTCTCTACATTTCTTATGATGACATCATCGAATGGTATGTCCAGAGCCATACAAGCCTGTGCCACATACCACATAACATCACCCAACTCAATGATAAGATGCTCACGATTATCATCATTCCATGGCTTACCTTGAAAAACCATCTTCTTAACAATCTCAAGAAACTCACCAGACTCAGCAGCAAGCCCAACGCCAGCAGTGGTAAGACGTTCAATATTGGCACCTTCTCTGTCAAGTTCACCCAGACGGTCAGCAAGATCGACAAAATTCTTAGAGGAATCGGATGTGACAGCATCCACGAAATGAGAGTACTTATCAAAATCTATAGCCATAATTTATACATTCCATTCAGCAAATTTACTTAACCTATTTTGAGTTTCAGCGAACTGTGGTAGGTTCTCATCATCCTCAGTTTGATTTAGGACATTAGAGTCCTCCGCTACATCATACAGCCTCATCTTCGATCTGTCAATACCTACCATAAATTTTCTTGATGAGGTCGGGTCGTTATACCTGTTTTTGAGTTGTTTGACCATGATGCGACCTTGTTGCTCAAGTTCCTCATTAGAGACAAGGGCAAACATAAGATCAGCAGTGGCAGGAAGACCAAAAGACTCAGAAGTATCGGTAAGGTCAGGGTCGCTACTGCCAAAACCAGAGCGAGTAGTTTGAGTAGCAGATACAATGGGAAGATTATGTTCCACAGCAAGACCACGAAGCTCCTCCGCAATCGCCTTGACATACGTGTATGAGTTAACAATCGCACCTTTATACCTCGCACTTGCACATATATTTAAGTAATCTATGAATATTATATCAGGTTTAAAATCTTTCTTTAAAGACAAATCAGATAACAGTGCCTTAAAATGACCTGCATGAGCAGATGCTGTAGGGTACTCTTTTATAATCAACTTACCCTGAGTCTTACGAGAGATTTCATTTACCTTACTACTATAAAGAACTTCTGGAAGTTCAGCAATATCTCTTATATTTACATTGAGAAGATTTGCATCAATTCGTTCAGCAATTTTCTCTTCTGCCATTTCACATGTAATGTATAGTACGTTCCGTCCTTGCAACAGGATGGAGCTAGCCATGTGGCACATGAATAGAGACTTCCCGACACCTGTACCAGCAAGTGCGATATTAAGAGTCTTGTTAGGGATCCCACCTTTCGTAATATAGTTAAACTTTTCCAAATCAAACGGAATTTTCTCCTCCGTCTTATGGTAGAAGTCGTATCGTTGTTTAGATTGTTCAATGTAATCGTGACCAATGTGTTCATCAAAAGAGACGGCCAAAGCATTCTGAAGGATGCTAGGGATAGCACCCTTGTCTAACTTTTTGTCTCCACCATCTGCAATCTTAATTGACTGCATCAGAGCAAGGTATATAGCTCTATCTTGGCACCACTTTTCAGTAGCATCTAGCAGCCAATCATAATCAACCCATTCGTCAGTTAAAGATCGAATGATGGTAGTCGCTTCTTGGAAGGAATCTTCTGTAAGATCACTACGATTTTGAAGGTTTATGCTTAGAACTTCTTGAGTAGGAACCTTGTCATATTTATTCGCAAACTCAGAGATCTCCTCAAAGATTATTCTTTCAGGATATTCTGTAAAATAATCTGCCTTAAGAAATGGTACTACCTTACGATAATACTCTTCTGTAAATAATAGATTTCTGAGAATTGTTGTTTCAATACGTTCAGTTGCCATAACCATATTCAGTTCGTGCTGCTTCTTCTAGTTTTGCCATTACTTCTTCTGAGAAATACTTGCCTGGATCAGCAAGAATAGATTTAGGGTAAACAGAAACCTCACCGAACTTGATACGGTTGCCCACCCTCTTAAAGACTCCGTACTTCTCACCGAGTTCCAAGAGTCCATAATAGCGGTCCAATCCACGTTCGTCAAAGTATAATCTAGTAGCAACTTTCGATCCCTCCTTGGATAATCGAGACTTCTTGGCCTCACACTTAATGATGTTACCCACTAAGTCTGTGCCTTCTTTCTCTTTTGATTTTGTTAAGTATATTATAGTAGATGCAGCGTACTTTAGTCCACTACCACCGCCCATTTCTTTAGCTGGCACATAGCTCCCGATCACATCATAAGTATGATTGGTCACAAGCATGGGTATTCCTGCCTGTCCCAACTTCAAGGTCAATACCCTGAATGCACCCTTAATCAATTGTGATTTGGTCATGTCCCTGACCTGCTTATCATTAGAGATGTCTTCCATCTCCTTTGATGTACTAAGCATACCAAGACTGTCAAGAACAAACATCAATGGTTGACGCTGCTCCTTTGGTTCTTTTAAATACTTGTCAACAATCCTTGTGGCCTGTGTTCTGAACTCTTCGATGGTTGCTACAGGGAAGATTACCATACGTTTGGAATCAATTCCCCTGCTCTCAATCATATCTTTTGAGATAGCAGATTCAGATTCAAAATAAATAACCCCACCGTTGCTATGGTTATCAAGAAAGTTACGTACAACACTGAGTGCAAAGAAAGTTTTTCCTGTTGAGGATTCTCCAGCGAGTGCTGTGACTTTGTTAGAAGGGATTCCCCCGAATAGAGAACCACTAACGACAGCGTTGAAAATATAGCTACCAGTATCAACAAAACTGGATGTATCTCCAGCAGCGACTCCATCACTGACGAGGCTAGCATATTCATTTCCACTATCTTTAATTACATTATCTAAGAACGATCCCATTTTGTGACCTCACTTTCGTACATTCTAACATAGTCATGATCTTTCGACAAGAGCTTGGCATATCCTCTTGCCATATCTTCTTCTTCAAAAACTCTTATTTGGTCAGAATCAAGTGCTTCATACGAAGTATCTTGATAGGTGACAGTCCACACTGTTTTACTCATTCAAAAAATCCTCTTAGTGTTATACGTTTTTCATGTTCCCAACCAATACATTGTAGCACGTTTTTCAGGGGCTCAAGAAAACTTTTCTCAAATTGTGTCTGGTAATCAACATACTTCTCTATACCAAATTCCTTTGGTAGATCTCCAAAGAAACTAATACAGTTCTCATGGATAGGATTGGGTGTTTTAAGATACATGAATTTTATCTTCTCTCCTTCCTGAATGAAAGGAAACTTGTTCTGAATTTTATGTTTCTTAACATAATGATTATACAGAAGAGCACCCCTTACGTGGATGGGCGTTCCTTTACTATAGATGTCAGTTCTGTGGCGATATTTTTCAAGGTTGTTAACGCCTCTGGGGAATGCGACTTCCTCATAGGGTCGTTCTCTGGTTTCTGTTCTGACATCATTGATAAAAGAGATAAGCTCATCATTTGTTTTGCCGATAATGATCTTGAATGCTGCATATAATTTATCCCGAAAGTATGCTGGTGTCGATGACCTAGCAGTTTCTAATCCCATGATCTTCATCTTGGGATCTTTATAACGGACTCCTTCAGAGTCCCACACGTTTAATATGTATCTTTTCTTGGCCGTCCAAATTCCTCTATCAGCGATGTTCTCTCGCTTCATAATCATCTTTTGGTCATACGCCGAAACATACGACGCAAGCTCCTTATAACAGGAGTCGATGAACGGTTCCAACTTATCTTGGCAGATCTTATCAAGTAAGGCCACGATCCTAGCCTTATCACTAGACTTATTACTAAAAAATTTATCAACAAGAGGTCCAAGATTAAGATAGATTGAGTCGGTATCTGATGCAATGACGTAATCTATGTCTTGACTTTGTAACAAACTATTTAGGTAAGCATTCATCTTATTCTCTATCCACCTGATAGAAACCTGCCCAGATAGAGTGATAGCCTCAGCATTTGCAAGACGATAATACCTAAAATGCTCGTTGCCGATAGCACCATAAGCACTGTTAAGAGATATCTTCTTTGCCATCTGTATGTTATTACACCTAGCGATCTCTTTCGTGAGTTCAACCGACGGATTCTTCTCATATTCTTGTTTGGCCTTAATCATTTTCTTCTTGAAGATGACCCTAGAGTCATACATCTTCTGCATCATCAATGGCAGGAATCCCTGCACATCTTTCCTGTACTGTGCTCCATTAGCACACGTAGCAAACTCAGGGTTAACCTCAATCTCTTTGTTTAAGATCCCTTCAACGCTCGCATTGGAATGTCGAGTCTCCCAGAGGGTCTCTGGTGAGATATTGTACTGCATAATAAGGTGAGGATAAAGACTATTAAGGTCAAAATTAACCACCCAATCATAGAATCCTGGTTTCGGTTCCTTGACATAAGCACCTGCGTATTTTGCGTCTTTTGTTGCTTCCTTTTTAGGAGGAATAGCAATCTTTCTTTTATTTAATTCACAATAAATGTAGTTGTCCCACATGCGTACCTGTGAGAATACATCCTCGTAATTTACTTTGGCATCATAGGCCATAGTAAAGGCAAGGTCAATCAACTTCATCTTATCATCAAGTTTATCTACCAACCTAACGTCATGTATGTTGTAATCAATAAACTTCTGCCAATTATTTTCATAGAACTCCTTGAATGTATCATACTCAGAGTGATCTAACTTCTTCTCTCCAAGTTCAACATTACAAATATGATCTAATCTATAACTCTCTTGATTCTGATAAGTAAACTTCTTATATAATTCAAGATAATCTAACGTGGATATACCAAGTGTATCTACAGCAAACTGTCTACGTCCTTTAATATAAATCTCACGTTGTGATACTAATCTCCAAGGAGATAATAACTTAACTGCTTTCTCTCCTAATATTCTTTCTATACGATTGGCAATGTACGGCATATCGAATAACTGTACATTCCATCCTGTAACTACATCGGGATAATTGTCCTGCCAATAACCCAAGAAGGCATTAAGCATTCCCTCTTCTGTTCTGAAGTGCATGTAATCGACTTCAGCATCTGTGTTATCGTAAGCCCTTGCACCCCATACAGTAATCCTACCAGTGAACGAATCTTTAATTGAGATTGCGAGGATCTCTTGGTCTGCGGACTCAATATCAGGAAACCCATTCTCTGCTGCTGTCTCGATGTCAATGGTAAAAACACGGATCTTACTGGAATCGAATTTAACCTCATCTTCTGGATGCTCCTGTGCAATATATTGATATAGGAATCTAGTGTTACCATATATCTCAAAATCTTCTACTTCCTTGTACTGTCTTACAAAATCTCTTGCTTCAGTTATAGAACCAAACTTATGAGGCTCTACACAATCACCTTCAAGAGTTCTCCATTCAGAATAATTCTTTGAAGGCAAAAATAGCGTGGGGTTAAAAGGAACCCTCACGCTATATCTGTTGTTATTATCATATCCACGGACTAGCAGACGGTTACCTGCTTGCTCAACACTGGTGTAAAACTTCATTCAATCGCTGAAATATATCGGGCAAGTAAATCCTTGTTAGGATCCACGAGAGTAGTTATATCAGATGATCTGACTGCTACCTCTTTGTGGTCTGAGAATGGAGGCCATGTCTCAAGATTACCATCAGAGTCTAGCACCTTTGGGTCACGAAGTATACAATCAGGGTCACCTGGTAAAGTGTCCTCCTCTACTTCATCAACTTGGGCTATCAGCCACTGGTTGCTCAGTCTGAGTAGGTTCGCTTGTATTTCCATTTGGTGGCTCCTGTGGGAAGAATATTTGTTCGTCAGTTAATCCAACTTCTTTTAATTTCGTTACGAAATTATCTAGAATACCATTGTCAGGGTAAACAACACTAATAATATGTTCTCCACTCAAACGATGCTCTTCAATTGGACTAAATGGACACCAACGTGTATATTCAATTGGAATATTTCCATCATCTCTGACTTCACCTAACCTAAGAAGGTATGGAAAATTCATAGTATAACCAATTACTTTAGCTTCAGGTTCATTGTTTTCACGGATTTCTCCAAACAAAGCAAGAACTCTCTCTGCTGTTGTAAGAGTTACAATACGAACATTATGATTAGTTCTCAACTGTGTTCCCTGTGGTGGATTCACTGGTTGAGTCTGTGGTGTTTCTGCCATCTTCTAGTGCTCTTTTTTCTTGGATTTTTTGTAAGTATGATTTTTCTAATCCTGGTTCAGGACTACTGATTGTCATCACACAATCATATGGAATCTTAAACTGCCAATCTGGAGTATAAGGATTCCACTTGCTATATTTAACAGTATACTCTGCTCCTAATTGCTCTGTCAAGTACTGAGGTTGTTGTGTATCCAAATGCAGAACATAAGGTTCTTCCATCAGGAGGCAAAGACCTTTCTTATCTTGGCCTTCCTGATCGTAGACTTCCTTTAGTTCCGTAATAATACGTTCCCCTGTCTTCAGAGTAATGATTGATACGGACATATTAGTTTGACTCTTCTAGAAAGTATAGCACTAAGAAGCAGAAGCGTCAAGCTTTTTAAGTTCCTTTCCGAACCATAGCTTATGCCTCTGCTGTTCTGGTATATGTTTCTGTAATTCTATAGTTAGAAGGCCATTCTCAAATGTAACATTATCAACTTCTACATCTGCTCCTAACTGCCAACTTCTACTGAATGATCTTGATGCAATTCCTCTGTGTCTATATCCCTCTTCTTTCTTTTGGGGATGTGCTGCTACAGTCAGAACATTTCTCTCTGTTGTGACTGATAGATCATCTCCTGAAAATCCAGCAAGAGCGATTTCCAAACTGGTTCTACCATCAGGTCCATCAATGACGTTGTAAGGTGGGTAACTAGTTCCACCTGCTGCGATAGATTCAAGTCGTTGAAATGTTTCATCAAATCCAATTGAAAATGGTGTAAAATGTTGCCACACGAAGTGGTCTAGGTCTTTATTTCCCATGATTCTAGCTCCTTTATTAAGCGAGTTTGTGTTTTGTGGACCCCGAAGGCATCCATAATTAATTATAACACTTGTCTCTTATAAGGAAGTACGGTACTAGATCGGTTTACCGCCAAGGTTGACCGCTTCTTCTGGATGATTTTAAATTATAATAAAGATTTAAACTGGTAGTTATAGCAATCACTGCTAGAAGAACTGTATCAATCATTAGTCTGTTTCTTTCTTCCTATATTATACTTACTTTCTAACGTCCAGTCGTTCTTTTCTTTAAATGCTAATACTTTAATCTGATTCAAAGGTGCTAAATCAGCAATACGTGATGGAGATACTACAGATATTAATCCCCAATCTGATAATAGTTGTATGATTCTATTTCTACGTTGTATGTCATTCAATGATAAGTTAGTATTCTTACCATCTAATGCAAATAATTCTTTGAAGTGTACGATATAATACTTGCCTTGCTTGTGTAGAATATGACAAGATTGATATATCTTTTTCTCCTTACGTGATGCAACACCAATACGAGTAAGAGTCTCTCTTACTTTTAGAAAGTCATCTGGTTCATTTAGAACCACCTCTACCATATCAGTTTGCTTCCACTGGATTTCAGTTTCGACGCTCATTTCCACCTTTCCGTAAATTATATGAAATTTTATCTAGCTGATCCTTGGTGAGAATCCTGAGTACTTGCAGAGCCTTATCATCATTATAACCATAATACTCTTTAACTACATCAAGATAATCAATAGAATCTTTTCTAGTCCAAGGAGAGAATCTCTTTCTTGGTTTCACACTATTTAGCAAAAAGTCATATTGCATGTGCTTTGGTAAATGAGAATTCTTATTCATCTCATTTGCCAAAAGTATAGTATCTGTAAAGGAAGATAAACATCTATTCACTACATAAGCAGGATACTTTTTAGCACCCTGCTCATCATCATGCAATATGTTCTTCTTCGATTGGTTGATACTGTATAGGTAATCTTTTAGTTGGTACATCATTCCAATGGCGTATCACGCCAGCAGTAATAAAACAATTAGTAACAAGATAACTAACAAAGATAATGCTGCGAACAATGCATACTGCATTATCATACTTTGCAGTTTTAGTATCCGAGAAACTTCCCAAGGCATACTTCCAAACCTCCCAAACTTTAATCATGTAAAGACCGCACTAACACTTACTACTTTTGCATTTGGATTTCTAGCGAGTGCTACCTGTCTTGCTTCTGCATAATTACGAGCCTGTACTGTCTCTGTAAATACAGTACCAGACACATAAAGTTTAACTTCAATTTTCATAATTTAATAGGACTAGTTCCTTTCTTGCTGCTTGATCTATATTATAGCATCCTACAGATCTCATGGTGTAAGTGTGTGCAAATTCTCCAACTGTCCACTCATTGAAACGATCCTTAACAAGTTGTGAACTATTGTAAGATATCAGCATACGAGAAGTATATCTATCACACCAGTGAGCAAACTCGTCATGATCAAATGACTTATGCATTCCACCTTTCTGGCCATAAAGATTATCTTTAATGTCATAGGGTGGATCCATGTATGTAAATATATTCTTATCATCACATAACATTCTTTCATAAGAAAGATTTGTTATAGTCCATCCCTCAATGAGTTCTGAATACTCTGAGAGTCTTTCAATTCCTCTAAAGGAGAAATTAGATTCTGACGCTTGTGGACTGAATGATGAAGACTCAGTAAGACCACTAAAGGAACACTTGTTAACGATATAAAAAGCAACCGCACGTTCAAAGTTAGATTTTTCTTCGTCATTTATGTCCTCCTTTGAATCATTAAAAAGTTTCCTAGCAGTTTCTCTGTCAGGATAATGATTCTTCTTAGACAATATAGCATCTTCAAGATCCTGTCCATTATCTCTGAGTTCACACCAGAAATTATACAGAGGTTCATATAGGTCATTAACCCATATCTCTATGTTCGGATATCTCTTTGTAATTTCTAATGCTACAGACCCACCACCTATGAATGGTTCTCTAAATTCTTTTACCTGGGTAAGGTCTGGGAGGTACTGGAACAGCTTTACTACTGCTCTGCTCTTCCCTCCTGGATACCTGAGTGGTGTCTTCAGTGATTTTATTGTTGTTGCCATGATAAGGATTCGGTCTCTTGAGTTCAGTCATTGTTACCACCTTGGTATTGTATTATAATTTAGCACACTTTATCGAAATTCGCAACTCATCATGATTTCGGTTAAACAGGCAAGCATATTAATCTCCTGATCTGGAACAATACTAATGTCCCTCATATACTTGGCCATGATAAGAACTGCTTCTGGTATAGAAGATGGTTTCAATACACCATACAAACTATCATATACTTTACGCATAATACTACTAGGATCATTATCCATGTGTTGTACTACCCAGTCTTTAACAGTTTTAAAATCTTTCTGTGCTAACGCCGTAAGTAAATGATCAAGGTTAACATCAGCAACGTCCACGAGGATAGCACTGTCAATGGATCCAGTTGCAGAGTACCTCTGACACTCGTTAATAAGACGACGATAATCGGGATAGTACCGCTTAATGAGCTTAGCAACAACTTTGTCTTCAAACGTGACATTCTCATTGTTTAAAATCCATCTAAGACGATCAAAGAATTGACCTTGTAATGATACACTCTGTCCATTCTTTACACGAAAATCAACCACTGTACATCTAGAATGTAATGGTTCAATAATCTTATTGATAAAATTACAAGTAAATATAAACCTACAATTACTGTGAAACTCCTCCACAGCACTTCTGAGGGACAATTGGACATCGTTGGTTGTGTTATCTGCTTCGTCTATAATGACGACCTTGTGGGACGCTCCAGAGGTCAGTGAGACTGTTGAAGCAAACTGTCTGATTCTGTTTCTAACAGTGTCAAGAAATCTACCTTCATCAGATCCATTAATCATAATGTAAGACGCACCTATTTCATCACACAATGCTTTCGCAATGGTTGTCTTACCTACACCAGCAGATCCAGAGAGAAGTAGATTAGGAAGTTCCTTTTGTTCTACAAATCCCTTAAAGACATCTTTAATACTATCAGGTAATATACAATCCTCTACTATAGTAGGACGGTACTTCTCAACCCATAGAAATTCTTTGCTCATTATCTAAAACTATATTGAAGGAAAATGTCATTCTCATTGTAGCACTGGTAGATGGTTCTACGCAATGCTCTAGGTACGGTGGGAAAAGTATCACATCACCATCATTCAAATCTGGCCTCAATGTATCAGCAAAGTAATTTTGAAAAAACTCACTTTTATGAGGAAACTTATGCATCCTGTTATTATGATCAGGACGTATAAAAGTTGTTGGACTTGCTCTCTTGTTATAGTATATTCCACACCAATAAGGAGGCTTAGCTAAACAACCATTCAAATGTGAATGTGGTTCTTGTCCCTGTGTATCATGGTAGATATTATACCAGAAGTTTTCATACTTAAACTTATCAGGTATTTTCATTTCCCGAAAGTTTTCAACCATCTCTTCTTTTAAATCTGCCATGAGGTTATCTCTAATTTCAGGAGAGACAACTGGATCATCATCTTTAATATTAGGAAAACTAGAATTAATAGATGTTGTCCATCCATACGGCCTTCTATCACTCTTCTCAACATCAGCAAAATTATATTTGCTATGTTTAGAAAAACTAAAAGTAATTAAAGGAGTAAAGAAGACCTTATACAACATTATTGTGGTTCTAAAGCAATGTAATATGTAAGATCTAATGTGGTATTATTCCATTCAGAAATCAATCCCTTAGATACTTTAACTGTATAATCACCAGGTAAAAGACGAATGTTTTCTATCTTAATATCCAATGAATAATCTCCAGTACACTCACCAGCAATATCTTGCTTATATGTGTTACTAGTATCATTCTCTTTGTCTTTAAGAACTAATCTAACCTTACCATCCTTAGACTGGAATGACATATCAGGAAGATCATATACAGCAGATGCTTTCTGTAATGCAATTAGATCTTGTTCTGTAAGATTAAATTGTATATCTGCACCTGGAAAGTTTACATTCTTTTCTGGTGCTGACTTAAGGGTGATCTCAGGGTCAGAAAAATAGTACTTGACAGCCCGACCATTGCCAACAATGCGAACAAAGTCGTCACTGGAGAAGTCCAATGAAGGATTGTCAAACAAAGAGATGCCAGAAAGAAACTGACTGAGATCATATATCGCGAAGTCCACAGGAAATATTTCCTCACTTGTGAACTTAGAGAGAATGTTCTCTGCGTTTGATATAGTTCGTAAGGTACTCCCCTGTTTAAAGACGATGCTAGAATTGATCGTTGCGTAATTTTTGAGGACATCTAATGTATTTCTAGATAATGTAACTTTGCTCATCTGTCGTAATCAACTGTAAAGGACGTAGACCCAGTTTGTAATGCTGCTGCTTTTGCAGCCTTGTCATTAAAATGAAGAAGTAAAATGCCGTAATGAATAATCTTTATAATATCTTTACGTGCTGATCCTTTACGATCATAACGTGAAGCATACTTTAATACATTACTTCTACAAAATGCTTCTGCATCACCAACAGAATCAATGAGGTCAAGAGTCTGAACGTTACCGACAGAATAATGACCTCTATAAGTTTGACTTATGTAATCAGAAATCTCCTTAAGGAGTTCATCTTCATTATATTTCACGGATTCCATACGTATTGTATCTTATCATGATAGCACTCTATGTCATTTCCGTCAAGATCTATAAGACGGATTTTGTGCTTTGCACTGGAAGGAGTACCAACTCCCTCCAATATTCTACCAGACTTACCATCCTTAAGGATAGCAATGTGGCCTAAGTACCCATTTTTACTCGTCATCGTTCTCCTCCGTGGTGACTTCAGCATCAATCTTATCGTAGAGTTCAATGAATGATTGCTTAGTTTCATCATCAAATCTATTTACACAAACCTTGATTGCTTTCATGCGATCTTGCCATATAGCAAAGGCACGAATAACGTGAACTAAACGGCGAGTACTGATAACTTCATCTATTCCACCATCCTTAAATGTCTTACGAATGATGTCAGACCAGTTAGCAAGATTAGCACAGAATGCTTCATCAAGTACACCTAGATTAGAAGCAACCTTCTCAAGGATTCTCTGCTCAGTCTTAGGAGTTGGATACTCCTGCTCAAAGGTTAGTGCAAATCTCTCAAGGAATGCTTCATTAAGAACATTAGTTCCTATGAATCTACCATCCTCAGATCCCTTACCTTTAGTATTTGCAGTTGCAATGATATTGAATCCAGAAGCAGGTCTTACGAACTTACCAATCTTCTTCAAGAACACACCTTTGCCTTCAAGAATGGATTGTAAGCATAGTATCTTGTTACTCGCCAAGTCAACTTCATCGAGTAGCAAGACAGCTCCTCTTTCGAGTGCTTCCACGACAGGTCCGTTATGCCAAACAGTTGACCCATCAACAAGACGGAACCCACCAATAAGATCATCTTCATCAGTTTCAATGGTAATGTTTACACGAATTAATTCACGACCTAGTTGAGCACATGCTTGCTCTACACTAAGTGTCTTACCATTACCAGAGAGTCCAGTAATGAATGTAGGATAGAACATCTTAGATGAAAGTATCTTCTTAACATCATTAAAGTTTCCAAAAGGAACATAGTTTGGATCCTTATCTGGAACAATATTTCTATCTTTAACAACAGGTTCAACAGCAGGAGCTTTTGCTTGTTTCTCAAAAACTTCTCTTGCTTCTTCAACAGTAAGATTCCACTTACCACGACCAACCTTAACAAGTTGTGGTAGTTTGTTCATTCTCTTAGTAAGGCTCTGACGTTTAACGTCGAATTTGTCAGCAGCATCTTTTATATGGTCACTATTAATAGTTTCACCATACTGTCTAAAGAATGAAAGAAGATCATCATCTGTAAATTTCGCTTGAAATGGCATCGGTCAAATTTGTTTGTATGAATATAGTATAAGGGATTATGAAAGGAATGGGGAAGATAGTAGACACTTCCCCAACTGGTTACGATACATGTCCTATAAAGGATGATAGTAACTTTTTATTACTTCCTTTTGTTTTAAGCATTTTCTTAAATGCTCTAGTAATCTGTCCTTTAGTTGCATCTTGTGCAACTTCAAATTCAGCATCATCATCTAATGCAGTATTAGCAATAGCATAGAGAGCAGTGAATGACATTGGATTAGGAATGATAGCAGACTTATCCTTCCTCCACTGCTTTTGAACTTCTTCATAAGATGTTTCTCTACTGCCATATCTACCAACAAAAGTTGATAGATCTCTTGCTGAAAGAATACGGAATCCAACAACAGATACTTCAGGATGACGATCTCTAACCTGCTGTATGAAGGTTGAAGTTACCTCAGAGAAATTACCATTAAATGGCTTGTATACTCTACCAGTCTGACGATCACGTAAGCATGTATTATAATCTACACGGCCAGGACGAACATCAAAATCTTCAACATATTCTTTACGAACTTTTCTACCGTAAGTGGCAGATGCAGATTCACCATCAGTTAATATACAAACATTAACTTTCTGAAGATCATTGTTTCTTTTGAATTCAGGAATCAAGTAATTCAACATTACAACTGCTTCATTTAATGGTGTTCCAGATAAACCTAAACCAGCAGTAGGTTGATAGTGACAACGATTACGATAACACCATGCCTCTCTAAAAAGATTCAAACACTGACGTTCATAATCTTTAGAATTAGATCTAGAAGATATTACATTGATTAAATCAAATTGAAGTTTATCAAAATAGAACTCACCTTCTTTAAGGTTACTATGATTACGATCATAACTACCATACCAATTATGAGATCCATAATATTCAATCTCTTCACCAGTTTCAATTGAATTCTTTGCTACGTACCAGTCATTAGAGAATGCATATACCTCAAATGGAATCTGAACTTTCTTACAAAATGAAGTAAGACTTATTAATTGCTTAACTGTAGGAAGAATTTCATTTGCCATTGAACCAGACCAGTCCAATAAGAATATCATTCCGTGGTTTTTCCCATCAGGAATTGTAGTAATTCTCTTAAAGATGTCTTCATTGAATCTATATTCATGAAGCTTCGCTGTATTGAGAACCCCAGTGCGACTTGTACCAGCACGAGCATAAGCGTCAGCTGATTTCCTACACTCAAATTCTTTGACGAGGTAGTTGACTTCCTTATTGTTTGATTTTTTAAACTCTCTGAATTGTGCATCGGGTTCTTTATAAGGGTACAAATCTGATTCTGGAAAACGCTCACCAACTGACTTAAGATATCCTTCACGTTGAGTATCTATCCAATTATGTACATCTTTCCAGTCAGTTACGAAATTATCCATCTTAATTTTCTTAGGAATCTCAATATAATTTACATCACTTAGATGTGAATTAGGACGAGAGAGTTCCTTTGCTAACTCATCAAATGATTTCTGAGTCTCAGATTCAATCTCTTTACCACCTGTACCACCTTCAGGTTTTGCATTAGGAGAAGTGGAATCTCCACCTTCATAACTAGGTGTCTCTAATTGAGCAGGATCTTGACTCTCTTGCTGTTGTTGCTCTTCTTCTGCTTCTTCAATTTCTTCATTGATTTCTTCTTCTGATAAATCATCTGAACCTTCTCCACCTTCAGATTTAGTTTCAGCACCAACTAACTCTTCAGCATCTTCTATCTGCTCTTGTTCTTTCTTTTTCTGCCAATCATATATTCTCTTTGCAACTTCTAAAACTTCATCGAATGTCTCAACATTTTCAACAGCTTCTACGAATTGTAATTCAAATTCTTCAAATGGAATTAGTTCAAAACTTCCAGATTTAAAATGAAGATTGATGCGATCAATAAGATTGTAAGATATTAAATCTTTACCTGCTGTACCAAAGAAATCTTGAGCATTTAATTCTGCATATCCTCTTGAAAAACTTTTCTTAAGGCCAGGATACTTACGCTTCATTAATTTTTCAATACGTGCATCCTCTACTATGTTAACATAATCCATAGAACAATCTACATCTGCTCTCCAATCTCTATTTGGAGTAAACAAAGCATGTCCTACTTCATGTCCTACCAACATATCATAAACATCATTAGATGCTAGATCCCATGTTGGTAATGTAAGAACTCGACGGTCTACGTCAAACTGTGCAGTCTCACACTGTCTGTGCTCTACTACTAAATTTTCTGTTGCTAGTAGCTTTGCTAAATTTCCTTTAACTTCGTTGCGTTGCATTCGATTTCTTTGTTGATGTATACATCATAGCAAAAAAATTCCTTAGCCAACCAGTCCATGTGTCACTTCGTTAACTGTCTCTCTAAGGATGGAAAAATTCTTTTCCTTCTCAGCAGTAATAGTTCTATCAAACTTATCATGCATTGCTTCCTTATGACTTATGACAAAAACATTAGTGCCATCATCGAAATTACGTAGGATCCAACCAAGATCAGAAGAACCAGATTGGTCAAGTGAGCCGTCAAATATTTCATCTAGGATAAGAAGGTTAGTGTCAACGCTATTCTTAAGCTTAGCAACAGAACGCCAAGTAAGCAACAGAGCAATATCAATTCTAGACTTTTCGCCTTCCGAGAAACTGTCATAGGTAAATACGTCGCGATACCTACTCTTAATTATTTCTTCAAAGTTCTCATTAAGGGTAAAATTGACATAGAAGTCCATACTTTGTAAGAAATTGTTAATTAACTTATTCATTGTAGGAAGATATGTCTTGATAATCCTAGTCTTAATACCATTATCCTTAAGCAGTTGTCCTGCTGCTAGAATAACATCACGATCTTTTTTGACATTGGCCTGTTGCTTTGATAGATCTTTCTTATCTTTAATTAGTCCTTCCAACTTAACAAACTCTGATTTCTTATCTGGATTAGTTCCTTCTAGTTCTTTAACTTCAGTATCCAACTCACTAATACTATTTCTTATTGTAGCAATCTGAAAATTTGCTTGACTAATAGATGAATTCTTATTAAGAACATCCTGTGATAGTTGTATAAACTGATCTTCTCTTCCTTCTTCCTTCTCAATAGCAACTGCAAGTTCATCTAATCCGTTATTCAAATTATCTAACTCATCTTCACCTTCTTTTATTTTACTAGATCTAAATTCCTCAGTTAAAACCTGAGTACATGTAGGACATACATTATTATCCTTAAAAAATTTATGCTCTTTCTTAGCAGAAGATAGTTTTGTCTTTATCTTAGCAAGGAAAGTATTTAATTTCTTTAGTTTTTCTTTAGAATTGGAAAGTTCTTCCATCTCTTTAGATAGTTTTTCCACAGCTTCTGTGAGTTTGTGAATTTCTTCTGCACTTTTTACTTCATTTTTCTGCAATTCCTTAATCTTTTCTTTCTTTTTATCTATCTCTTCTTGATTTCTCTTCTCAAGAGTAAGCATATGTTGCTTTTGTAATTCAATTTTCTCTTCTAATAAATGAAATTGATAATCAATCTCCTTAATTTCTTCATTATTCTCTCTAGTTTTATCCTTGAGTAATAGATTCATTGTGGAAAACACTTGGATATCTAAAATGTCCTCAATGATTTCTCGTCTCTGTGGTACAGATAACTTCATGAATGGGATAAAAGTAGATGATCCTAGCACTACAATCTGAGTGAAGGACTTAAAGTTCATCTTTAAAATATTTTTCTCAAGGTTCTTCTGCTGTTCTACTACAGTAGATTCTTGATCTGATATCTTACCATTACAATAGATCTCAAACTTTGCAGGTTTGATAGCACGTACAACTTTATAATCTAACTTACCAATACTAAATTCTATTTCTGCAACAGTATCCTTCTCGTTAATACTGTTAACTAACATTCCTTTATTAATTTTTCTGAATGGCTTTCCAAACAGAGAAAAGGTCAACGCATCTAAGATGGTTGACTTACCAGCACCATTAGTGCCAACAATTAAATTTGTTCTTGCTCCTTGGAGATCTACCTCACTAAACACATTACCTGTACTTAGAAAGTTCTTCCAACGAACTTTTTTAAAAGTTATCATTCTCTATCATCAGGTGGTATTAATAAATCGTCAGTGGTAACTATTAAAAATCTTTGTCCTCTTTGTTGACATGCATTGATCATCTCTTGGCCATCTATTTCTAGAACTTCCATCCCAGGATAAGCAGAGTCATCATCCAACATAGAAAGATATCTTTCTGCATCATCTTCATCCTGAAAAATAGGTACTACTCTATTATCAGAATCATCGTATACAGAAAATACTCCTTCTGGTTTGTTTTCTAAAGTGACAATGAACATGTCAGACAGCCTCACAGCTTTCAATATATAGTGAATGCATGAGGTTCTTCAAGTCTGATTTATCTACGGACATCTCGACTTCATCAATATATTCATTGAGTAGTGTCAAGGTATCTTTGGTCTCTAAATCAGAATCATCTATCTCATCATCATGTACTAGAGTTTCTACGACTTTAACATCATGAACTCCTACATTGTATAAACGATCAACCAGTGTCTCGAACATCTGGTAATCCCGTTTTTCTTCGACCACAAGTTTGATGAACTTGTCTTTATAATACTGCACATCGTGTTTGTTGTAGTCGTTTTCTGTGTCCCTGTAATAAATCTTTTCAAAAATTTGATGGGGGTTCTCCACAAATCTGAGTCTATTACTTTCAGTGTCGTATATATGAAACCCACGACTATCTTTGTAATCATTCCAGAACATCTGATAGGGGTTACCGAGGTATTGTACATTACCTCGCTTTGATTTGTGATGGAAATGGCCAGACCATACACGTTCAAACTTTTTAAATGTATCAACACCTAATGCTTGATCATTTTCATAGAACATGCCAGGTGTGACTTCAAATCCATTAATCTCAAGATGTCCACATACAATAGTAGCATCCGTATCATCTAAAGATTTCATTGCTTTGTCTTTATTACCACTATTGATCCAAGGAAGCATCATAAACTTCTTGCTATCAATCTGTAATTCTTTTGGTTCAGTATACAGAGTTATATTCTTATACTGCTCTAATAATAATTCAGGTGAATTAATCTTATTAGTATTTTTGTAGTACGTTGTATGATTCCCAAGAATCATGTGTACATCATACCTTGCAAGTCTGTCAAAATAATTTTCCTTAATCCGAGCAAAAGTATTATAGTCCATAGACTTTCGGTTATCAAATGTATCGCCCAAATCAAAGACGCAAGTGATATTCTCTCGTTCGAGAGTAGGAAAAAATATTTCATCATAAAATTTTTGAAAGTAGTTCCAGAAAGCTAGCGATCCTTTACGACCATCTAGATGTTGATCTGTAATAATTGCTATCTTCATAGAAGAACTGTTTTAATACTGTAAACTGATTTGTACTCTGGATATAATTCTCTTAGTTTTTTTACTACTGCAAGTTGTACCTCTAGTATATTCATCGGTTCATTTTAGTTTCAATGTTTTCTTTAATGCTGCCCATATCAGAATATGATGCATTCATACCTGACATTGTACCATCATATGAGTCAGTATGCATAACTTCATCATGGCCAGAACGTTCAAGGATTTTTCCTTTAATTTCTAACTGTTTCTTTTCCTTCTGAATACGTCTCAAGAATGCATAGTAAATGATTTGAGTAAAGTAGGCAAATGGATTAGTACTCTTGGATGGATCAAAGTTATCAATATACTGTAAACAATTTTCTATTCCATCACATATCATATCCTCACGGAACATGTAGTTGACAAAATTTGGCTTATATGATAGATGTGTAGCAATCTTTAAAAAACAGGAACCAATATAATTGGTTACACGAGGTCGGGGAGCACCCGACTCCTTTGCAGCAAGAACTTTCTGACGATACTCCGTTATCGCAGCCAAAAATTCTTTGTTATTAACGTAGTATTCAGTCTTTTTTCTTGCCATTACTTTTGCCACAATGATCATCGTCACTGGATATAGTGTAGCACGCTGAAGGTAGTTTGTAAAGGGGGGCTTGACAAGACCCAGAAAACCCAGTACAATAACTCTGTCAAGGGTTCAAGGGATATAAGAGCCTTAGCTTTTTTTAAAAATATCTTCTAGCTTTTGCTTTTTTTCTCTGATAGAACCTAAGTAACCTGACTTACGTGGGAGTTTCTTTGCTCCGTGGGTCAGGTTTTTTCCGTTTTCTATCCGTCCAAGAGTTTGATGATAGAAGAGTTCGATATTTTTATCCAACTCACTCATTGTGAGAATATGATTTCTATTTACAATAAACATTTCATCAAACGTCGCGGCGACCCACTCTCTCAATGAGAATCCAGCAATCTCAACATTACCTTTACGTTGCTTGGCCAACTCTACCTGTAGGGGTCTATTTAATATAACCTTATCTTCGTCTGGAAGATAGCAAACTTGTGCTAATACTTCCTCACCTGAAATGAGCTTAACAGTAGCAAAAAATTCCTCTTCTGCTTTTTTTAATTCCTCTTCTGTCATTTTAATTTGCTCTAAGGTTTACTCTAATCACCTCATACTTAAAGTTTTCATCATTATAAATGTTAACTCTTTCGTTGAGATGTTTTAATGTATAGTTCTGACCACCTATGTCGTCAGCTATATCATACAATGTTGCTACTTCTTTTCCAGCACCGACTCGAAGTACCCTCCCGATGGACTGGAGATTTCTAATTCTGGACTTGGAGGGACTGGCGAAGACGATGTTGTGCAACCGCTTAATGTTAATCCCAGTACTGAAAGTGCCATAAGAGGCAACAATAATCGCGTCATTTTCTTGCTCCGTAATTAATCTGACTTCTTCACGGTCTTGAACTTCCGTGCCACCATGAACGAAAAAAGTTTTACGATCACGATCTACAGAATTATTTATGATTTCAAATAATGGTTCTCCGTGCTTCTCGATATAATTAAAGAGTACTAGAGTATTGCCATCTAGATCTTTTACTAGATTCTTAATTAGATTATTTCTACCTCTATGTTCACATAGATAATCTATTTCATCTTGATATGTCTCGAAATGCTGAGGAGCATGTTGACATAATAGGATTTTGATTCTAAACTTAGACAGGTATCCACTCTTAATGAGATCATCTGTCTTAGTGACACGATCACAAGATCCAAATAGGCCCTCAAGTACCCACTTATGAGTCTTAGATCCATCTAGTGTACCAGTAAAACCAAATCTATACTTAGCATTATGCAACTTAGTCATAATGCCAGTTAATGATTTACTTTTGAATAGATGTGCTTCATCACCAATGACACAATCTATATCATCAAAATATCTCTTAGGAAATTTGTAGATAGATTGCCAAGTAGATATAATAATTTTTTTATCTGTATTCTTATCCTTACCACTGTAAATCTTATGGACGTATTCCTCCGCATCCCAACCATAGTCACAAAAGTCGTTGACCATTTGTTCTACGAGAGACGTAGTAGGCACGATGATGAGCGTCTTCTTGTTGGTAGCAGCATAGTATCTGACTATGGAATAGATCATAAGAGACTTACCAGATCCCGTAGGAGAAAGAAGTAACTTTCTATTATCTTTTATAGCCTCGTAGACTGCTTTGTATTGGTAGTCACGAGGTTTTATTTTGGATATCTTATCCATGAATAATTTAACACCACGAGGTGATACAAAATCATTCTGCTCATGTACGTTACCATACCACTCATCTTTCTCATACTCTATTTCGTACTGCCTCTCATCCGCCCACGAGTGTAGATGATTCGTTAGGCCATGATATAAAGATCCAGTACCAGGAGAATATAAACGAATGGTTCCATCCCAGTATTTGTATCTGGGATTCTTTTTTAAATATTTTGCTTCAGGTACTTCAAAAGTGAAGTAGTCTGCTAATTCACGGTGTATATGTTCCTCTGGAGAATGAATAGTAATGTATACTTCATTCTTCTTCTTGACTAAGAGGTGAGTCATTACTGTCCATTAATAAATTTCTCCCACTCAATAGCACTCTTGACTTGGAAACCTCTGTTTGAAATTTGTTTCATTACTTGATCTAACCAATAAAGCATTTGATCAAGGAATTTTATTTTGGCCTCTAGGTTAATGATTTCATCATCAGACTCTAGATAGACTTTCATCTTTTCAGATGTCTTGATACTATTGCCGAATGGTTTCTCGGCATATATCTTTGCGTCAGCTTCGCCTCCATAATACTCACGTTTCTCTTTTACAAGTTTACGAATTTCAAATTCAAGTGAGGTTTTAATCTGAGATATATCGGTATAGTGGTTTAAGTATTTATTATGGATAAATGGAATGTCAAGTGCTACCTGTGCAAGGTCAGCACTGTATTGTTTATTCTTAAACTGAAAGTCTACATGACTATCTTCTGCCCAATCTTCTTTCAGTTTATCAAATCTATTACGGAGAGTTTCAAAGTTCATATCAAATCTAATTTACCAAATGATTGTTCACCCAATCTTTTCTTTATTAGTTTACCATATTCTTCATGTAGTTCACAACCAATATAATTTCTACCAAGAGTCTTGGCAACTACAGCAGTTGTACCTGATCCCATGAAAGGATCTAATATAGTATCACCTTTTTCACTTCCTGCTTTTATACATGGTTCAATTAAGTCAGGAGGATATGTAGCAAAGTGTGCTCCTTTATATGACTTATTAGTTACTGACCATACACTACGTTTATTTTTAGTAGTATAAGATTTTGTAAGGCCACTATGTGGTTGTAACCCAGTTCCTTTATTGTGATACTTACCATTGGTTCTATCTCTTGTACCCCAATCTTTTTTAACAGGTTCCTTAATAGCCTCATTATCATAAAAATATTTTCTATTCTTACTAAGTAAGAAGATGTATTCATGTGACTTAGTACATCTATCTCTTACACTCTCTGGCATTGGATTAGGTTTATGCCATATAATATCCTGTCTTAGATACCAACCATCTGCTCTTAATGCAAATGCAAGCATCCAAGGGATACCAATTAAATCTTTTTCTTTGAGTCCTTCGAGTCTATTTCCTCTGCGAGGACACACATCTGGTAAGTCCTGTCTAGTATTCGAGACTGTTTGTTTAACCAATCCTTGTCCTCTTCCAGGTCTGTAATTATAGTAACTATCGCCAATATTAATCCAACAAGTTCCATCATCTGTGAGCACATTTCGCACCTCCCTGAATACTTCTACTAATTGTTGTATATATTCTTCAGGTGTTTGTTCCTGTCCAATCTGACTGTCTTCACCACCATAGTCCCTAAGACCATAATAAGGCGGTGATGTTACACACATCCTCGCCTTACCATCAAATTCTTTTAGTGTCTCACGGCAGTCGCCAAATAATATAGTATCTTGAATCATGTAATAGTCTGAAGATTCTTATCTTTTATAAAGAACTGCTGATGTTTAAACGTGACCTCAGCAGTCATGTACTCTATATCAGATACTCTAGCATCAAATTGCATATTAGTCAATGAGACAGGAAAGATGTTTCTAAATTCTACTATAAATGCTGGTTGATACTGGGATGTTACTATTTGTAATTGTGCATTACTATACTCTTCTTCCTGTGGAGTATCAGCATCATCATCTGCTCTACCATTCTGTCTCATCCATTTATGGATGGAATAGTAATTCTTCATGTCCTCATCAATAATGAATTGAACATTGAAATCACCAAAGGTTACACCTCCACCAGGTATGATAGGAAGACTGCGGAACCTAGTTGCATATTCAGTTACAGGCATATCAATGTTTGGAAGATTAGCGGCCTGACAAAAGAAATCAGTTCCAGCAAATTTATCAATCTTCAGCAGAAAACCAATAGGATTCAAGAAGTTCCTATTCTTTGGTTGTTCTTTATACCATTCTGCTCCACCTACAGGCATGTCAACTTCCCAAGCTACTTACTATTTATTGTGGCAATAGGTTTCTCAAGTTCTATCCGTAACTTATCTATCTTTCTTTGTAACTTCTCATATTGCTTTACACTACAAGCTGCTGCCTTATCTGCATTTGATTTTATAACAGAATAAGTTATCACTGATATTGCTACTGCAACTACAGATGATATTATTATTGTTATTATTAAATTGGTATCCATCATCGGTTCGCTAATACTGGTGCTCCTCCATCATCATCATCGTCTTCGTCTTCTTCCTCATTTTTCAATGATTCAATACGATCTCTTAATGAATTATGTAAAGGATCTCCAAGGTTATGTAACTCAGGTGAATCCAATTTGAATCTTGGATCTACTGAATTTTTTCTTTTTGGGTCTGGAATCTGGTGGAAATTAACAACTAACAATTCATCACCTGGCTCTACACCTTCAAGTTCTGGATGAGGAGTTAACCCATCTTCTCTTTCTGGAAGTTTATCCATGATCCTCCAACCGTTAGACATCAATCTGATAGCAAATACTAATGCACCAAACCAGATTATAAGAAATATAACATTCTCTATACTATGTATCATCTTTTAACATCGTGAGCACATCCATCACCAGTATAGTTATCACTATCATAGTACCCTCCTTTGGTTCCAAAGAAGAGTGACAGTCCTACAAATGGTAGTGCTGTTAATATTAATACTGTTTCTAAAATCATCTTCTTGGTATATATCTCTGTGCTTTCTGCGTCGCGTCTTGTACCATTGGCATAATATCACTCTCAACCTTATCTATAACGTCATCTATTACATTGACATCCAAATCCATAAACGGTGGAATGATTCCTAAAATTCTTAATAAACCATCAACAAATAATGCTAGGCAAATAAATCCTAGAATCATACTAATTATAGTGGCATCTCTATTATGTTTACGCATTGATGCTTCGTCGATTGCTCGTGCTTCTGCTACTGCTTCAGCAATCATAGTATCAACTTCTTCCTTAGTATAACAAAGGTTAGTAATTGTTTCTTCAGTCATTCGCCTCCTAAGAATGGTATTCGTCGAGTACCTCCAATACATTTAGTAGGACTCGTTTAGCCGCATTACGTTGCTCCCAGTTCCATTCAGGATACCAACTCTTGTTATGTACTCCATCAATTATCTTATTGACTCTAGAGGTCATGTGGACTTTATCTATACGGCCATTCATAATGTATGTTAGCATGTAACTCTATTTAATGTCAAGACAAAAAAAGGAGGGTCTTATGACCCTCCTTAGTGTTCAAACTGTAACCTAGTAGGATTACATGAGGTTCGCAACGCGGACCCTTCTGTAATACTGGTTCTTGTTGTGGGTCAATGCTTCTGCATCTGGTGTTCCTGTTCCTGTTCCGTCCTGAGTAACGAATGGGTTTGCGACCATGCCGTAGCGAGTCTTAAATCCAATCTTAGGTTGGAATGTGGATGGATCCACAGATCTTAACATTTGGAGGGGAACATATGGGCAATAGAATAATCCTGCGTCATATGGTGAACTTCCCTTGTAACCTGCAACGTAGTAGTGTGTGTTAGAAACGTTTGCTGAATAAGGATCAACGTATACCTTAATGCGTCCGTTCATGGTTCCTACTAATAGGTTACCTGTGTCATCAACTTCACCGATGGATGGGCCACCAGATCCTTGAAGACCTGAAGAGTAGTCTAGTGTACCAGACATAGCAAGAGCAGAAGCGACATCAGCAGATGTGATGATGAAGTTGCCCTTTCCTCTACGTGTCTGCTGTGCAATTGCGTTAGCATCACGCTCGATCTGGAACATAAGTCCCTTGAATTTTTCAACTGACCATCTTCCGTTTGAGTCAACGTCTAGGTCGAATACACCTGCGTTGGCAACGTTGTTAGCAGCACCAGACTTAGCGACTGTATATACTGTACGAACAACTTCACGGTTGATTTCTGCAAGGATCTCACTAGACAATAGGTTAGCGAGTTCTTGCTCTGCATCAAGACCGTGAATTGCCTTCAAGTCTTGAGCAAGTTCTAGTGTGTACTCTGCTTTTAAAGCACGAGTTTTGGCTGTCACCGAGGTCTTCTCGATGCTGAAGCTCATTTCGTTGAATAAGGTTGAACCTGATCCAAGAGTTTCAGCAACGTTTCTTGCTACTCCAGTTTCGCCACGCTCATAGTTAGCAGTAGTTGTACCACCACCAGAGGTGTCGTTAAGAAGTGCAGGGTTAGCATCGGTTGCACCGTTGTCTCCACGAGGATGTGTGTCATCACCACCAGAAGCGTTAGTCTGGTTGTAAGCACCAGGGCCAGCTGAGCTTGCAGAGAAGCTTGAATCTGGTTCGTGGAATAGAGCTTCTGGGCCTGCACGAAGTGCTGAACCTTGCTCTTGATAATGAGCCTTCATTGCGAAGATAAGTCCTGTAGGACCACTCATTGGTTGAACTCCACATATGTCGTATGCTACCAAGTTAGGCATAGCACGACGTATGAGACTGATCATTACTGGGTCGAAACCAGCTAGACCGCCTGTTTGTGTTGTAAGTCCACTACCTGAAAGTGCGTTAGTACCAATAGCACCAGCTGTGTTGCTGGCCTCATTGATCATACCACGTTCTTCACGTAATGACTTTTCTGTATTTTCTAACAGAACAGCAGTAACTGCTTTCTTATAATTGTCCTTGATGGCACCAGTGCCTTCATGACTAAGAACAGGATCCCACTTTTCTGTTAAAGCTTGTGCATTGAACATTGCTTTAAAAAGTTAGTGTAAAACGAATAATTTATTTCCAGCGATTTAGTGCTTGAAGATATGTTGCCATTGCTGGTGTAACATCTTCAGAACTTTCTACTGGGGTCTCATCTGCAACCTCGTTTTGGGTTACGGTTGACTCCTTAAAGTAGCTCTCCTTGATAGTATTAACTTTCTTGGTGAACTCCTCTTCGGTTGTGAACTCGATTCCCTCTGCGAGAGCAGCGAGTTTTTCCTTCTGAGTATCTGCTAGTCCTTCTGAAACATTATTCAAAACAACTACTCTTGCAGACTCATCTAGGCGATTTTGTAATTTCACATTAGCTTTGACCTGTTCGTCAAGGCGTGTTTCCATCTCACGAATTTGATCGGCCATACCTTCTACCACATCAACTTTGTCGTCTGGGATAGAGATATAGTGCTCCTCAAAGAGATTCTTCAGACCTGCAATGAAGTCTTCTGTAATCTCAGTCTTTATACCTTGGTCAATGGCGATTTTATTCTCTTCCTTCCATTGTCCAATGGCGTAATTCACTGTGCCGTTGACTTCTTCAGAAAGTTCTTTCTTAATCTCTTCAACTTTCTTTTCTGTCTCTTCAGCAAAGTGTTTTACAAGCTTGTCGTACTCTTCTTTGAGTTTTGCTTTTACTGCTGCCTCGAAAATTGTTTTTGCTTTCTCGGCAAACTCTTCAGAGAGTTCTGTTCCCTCTAGTAGGGCTTTGATGTCATCGGAAACGTCGAGTTCAAAACCAGCATGGATTGGATAAGTTACCTTACCACCATCACCAGTTCCGTATGCTACCTGAGTACCAACTGTAGGTGTTGTACCTTGGTCACCAGCATCATTGATGTTACTTGTCTGAGCAGTACCATCACTTTGTGCTGCTTTAGCACCAACAGGAGCTGCTGCTTTAGCACCAGGATTTTCTTCACCGTCCTCGTCATGTTCGTTAGGAGTTGTGGAACTACCACCTAAATCAGTAACTGACTGTGCTCCAGGAACAGCAGCAGGTTCAACTTTAGGTTGAGGATCCTTTCCGCTTGCACTTGATGTTTGAACATCAGATGTTTGTGAAGGATCAGAACCAGTTCCAGGAATTACACTAGCAGAAACTGATGGCATAGGATCTCCTTCTTTAAGAGATATCTTTTGCTCAGTCGCTAACTCCTCAAACTTTTCGTTTAATGTATCAGACATTTGTTAAATTCCTCGAATTTTCCGTATATAATCTAAGTTTATTTATTAAATCAGAGTTTTGAAAGGAAGTCATTGAAAACTTTCAGTGTCTTCTCTTCCAATTCCTGACGCGATGAAGCGTCAATGATTCCTTTATATTTAGCAACTTCGGTTTCTTTTAGGATTCCGTTGTCCCAAACCCACTCTTTACCTTCCATGATTCCATTAACAAATGCATCAGGTGCGGATGGATCAGCAACGATATCAGCAGCAGTTGTTAACATAAAATCATCTTGAACTACAGAGCAATCCTCTCTCTTATCAATACTTCCCATTCCTCTAGAAGAAACTCCTAACTGTACACCTTCACTTAAAAGTGACTTAGCGATGTTACCCATAGGTGTATCAAGAATTTGGGCCTTGCCCATAAAGTTAGTTCCTTCGACGCGGAGTTCAGTAATCCTGTGAGAGACTCGATCAAGATTAACAGTAGGTCCATCGGGATGCCCCAACTCACCTAATGCTCTCTTAGTTTTAACGTATTCTTCGTTGTATCTTTGTACTTCTCTATTAAGAGTTTCAAAAGGATACATACGACCATTACGATTCTTTAGTTCAGACTGTAAAAAGACTCCCTCAATATAAAGAAGTTTCTTTCCATTCTTTTCTTCTTCAAGAACTTGGATGTTCTCGATTGTCTCCGTTATCAGTTTCATTAGATTCAGGCTCTACAGTAGGTTCTTCAGGTGGTTCGTTAAATAACGATTTAGCAACACCCACCTTGTCATCACCAATAGCATCAGATGCTTTGGCATACAAGATATCATTTATATCATCAATAGCAGAAGCTCTATCGTTATCCCTAATTTTGGATATGATATCAACCACTCCTGGTATCGTTAACTCATTATCAACTTCAGTTTCTTGTGTCATAACAATATGATATTATATTTTATTTAGTATTATTTGATGCCTTGGACGCGGACGCAGGTTTGAGTTTAGCCGATTCTTTAGATGCTTCTAAATCTCTGGCAGCATCATCTTCTGCTTTTTGTGCTTCAATCTCTGGAGCAAATGCATCATTCTGACGATCCAAAGTATCAAATTCAGTGACATTAATAGGATCCATTACTAGACCTCTATCAATCTCACTTTGGATCTGCTTGTCCATTTCTTTAAACTCATCGTCACGTTGTAGAAGAACGTGTCTACGTACATGTTCGATAGAGTAGTACTTACCAACAAACGGATCCATCTGTGTTACAGTGGCCATACGTTGGTTGAGCATTTCTATTTCTTTTAGTTCATTGAAATGATTATCAAATAAGAAGTCATACTGAATATGCTCCTTCATTTCGTCCCAATCTTCGGGAGAGATAACTCCTTTAAGTATAAGTTGCGTCTTGAGAACGTCGTGAAAAAATTCTCCAAATCTTTTACGTAGTCTCCCAATGAACTTGGCGAACTTAAGTTCGTCACGGAGGACTTCAGTGGTTTTACCGAGGTTGAATCCTTTGTTGTCGTCTGTGAGACGGGAAGGAGGAAGATTGAGGCTATTATAAAGCTTCTTCTTAAAGTACTCAACATCCTTGAGTTCTCCCAGGTTTTGTCCACCTGGTAATGTGGTGATCTCAGTTCCACGACCACCCTCTCTACGAGGTAACCAAAAATCCTCTAGCATACTCATATGCTTTTTATCATCACGCATCTCACCTGTAGCAGAATCATATACAAGCTTGTTACGATAACGTGCCATTACGTCACGCAAGTATTGTTCTGCTTTTACCTTTGGAAGATTACCTACATCAATGTAGAATATTCTTCTTTCTGGAGCACGAGATAGTCTGTATATAACAAGACTATCCTCAATCATTCTGAGTTGATTGAGTGACTTAATTGCTTTATGTAAGAATCCCAGAGTCATTCTCTTATTGAGATCCTGTAAACCAGATGGTGTAAATGTAATTGCATCAACTGCAATCTTAACACCTTGAGATAATGACATATCTCCTACTGGCCCTAAAATACCACCCTTATAAAATCCCTTTGGATTATAAAGATAGTAATCTACAAATGTTCCATATTCATACTCTAATGCTGTCCCTTTAATTGCTTGACGAGCTAGAGCATCTTTTGGAGTATTATCAATTTTTTGTCTGACCTTCTTGATCTTCATAGGATCAATATAACGAAGTTCAGTAATTCCTTTCTTAGGAGCATCTAAATCAATTACTTTATGGTAGTATAATCTACCATCAATATACCAAGAACGAATAATCTCATGAGCACGATTATCAAAATTGATCATCCTCTTAAGATAATCAAACTCATTTCTAATCTTGGTCTTTACACCTGCACCAGTCTTTAGGTTATCTAGATTAATATCTACGCAACTATCGTTATTATCGCTTACAACAAATTCGTTAACTACTTCGTCTATAGCACTATCCACTTCTGGATGTAATGCCATATCTCTATAACGACGAATTAACTCGAACTCATTACGAGCCGAGTTATCAGTGTCTACATACGTGCCGTAATAACCACCTGCTGCAACTGCAATAGGCTCATCAGCAGCAGGAGGAACTGGAGATTGACCTCTACGTTCCCCCTTCTTATTAATCTGAAAGCCAAATAGTTGACTCATAATTATTTCCCATATTCAATTCCAATAGTATTTATTATACTACAGGAAGTGCAGAAACACCAGCTCTAGCACCACTACCTGCCTCAGCAGTAAAGTAGGAATACTGGAATTCAACTGTGAACTCTTCAATCTGATCATTGCTATCGTAAGCAACATCAATTTGAGAGACGTTAGTTGGGAAAGAATACTTCAAGTTATATGTTCTTAATACTGAACCTTCATCACTGGCATCCTTCTCAAGTTGCTTAACTCCAAGATCAGCAGTATAACCTGATGAAGCATTAGGAGTAAAGAGTGGAGAAGTATTACCTTCGTGAGTGTTGATGCTATTAGCCCACTGCTCGAAGAATGTACGAAGTTTGAAATCCTTATCGTTAAAGAATGTTGCACTCCATGTGTCGAATGTTCTGTCTCCAGCAATCTTGACCGTTCTTCCTCTGAAAGGAACTTCGATCACACCCAAGTTAGAACCAGGGAGAGCTGCTGATTTGCAAAGTAGGTTGGTGAGTTGTTGATCCTCACCTTCCTTTGCTAGAGCAGCTGGGAATTGCATGTCGATCAGATACATATTGGGCTTAACGCCCTGTCCTATAGTCTGTAGGAACTCTGATACGTTTGACCTTGCCATTAGTTTACCTCTTTATGTTATGTGCTCTATGAATAATTATCGACCAACAACTTCAGCGAATGATACGCCAGTTCTAGTTGCGGTGACAGTGACAGTTACAAAGTTGATAGAACGAGTTGGCTTAAGGAATAATTCCGCAACAAACTCATTACGATCAATGACTTCAGGGGTGTTGTTTGTTTCATCACAAACTACTAAGAAGTCAGTTAGACCTCTACGTGCCTGTACCTCAGCGAGATAAGAACCAATAGAAGCAGAGAAGTTACTACGTGTAGTAGTATCATTCTGTTCAAATAGTACTCCCTCAGCAAGTCCTCTTGCTCTCTTCTCAATATTAAGGAACAGACGACGAACGTTGATCCTATCAAACGCGGAAGGAGAAGCAAGACCTGTCTTATCTCCAAATAGAACAGGGCCAGTACCAGGAAGTGATACTATTGGGTTGATTCTATTTGTATAAAGTTCATCACGCTGTGCCTTGTTAGGATTAAAAGCAAGTTTAACAACGTTCTGAACTGCTCCACGATTCAATCCAGCAGGAGAGAACCAATCATCAAGAATTGCAGAAGTAGAAACACAAAGACCTGCAACATCACCGTTACAACCGATATAACGATACTTATCATTGAAACGATCATATGTATACTTGATACCACTATCGAGTATAACGTATGAACTAGATCCAATTGAACTAAAGTAGTTAACTGTATTAGTTAATTGATCAGCAGGAGATAGAGCAGCACCACCAGATGTAGCAACTTGGTTGCCATTGAAAGGTGATATAAATGCTACACAATCCTTTCTGCTATTAGCAACAGCAGCAACTGATCCAGCCTTGGCCTTAGTATCAGTTTCATTACCCATTGATCCACCCATTAATACAAAGTCAACTGTTGTTTGCTCTGTATCAAGGAACTCATCATAGGCACTTGCAACTTCACCAGAAGTGTATGCATAATCATCTGTACCACCACTAAGTGATCCACCAGCAGTTGCAATAATTGCTGCGAATTTCTTAGGTGATCCAGATGTTGCACCGTATGAAGCAACAGCACTACCAGGATTTTCTCCTAGTGTTGTTTGTTGGTTTGCAGCAAGTGCAGAACCATAGATGTAAGAAGATGTTTCATTAACAGCATCCTTCCAATATGAGGAAGCACCTTCAGGTGTCTTACCATCTGATATTTTAGAAACGTATGTTATACGCTCAACTATTGTATTTGTACTCTCGTCAACAACTGCTATATGAACTTCATCGTTAGAAAGATAACGTTCAGATGCAAATGCAGATGTTCCTGGACGAGGACCGATTGCCTTATATGTTAAACCTGTTGATCCAATTGGTTGTACGTTCCAATCAGAAGCACTGAAGTCAGAGAATGTGAATGAGTTACCATCAGCAGCAGGGTTAGCACCCTCGATAATAGTAACATTGTTAGCATCAATCACTGAATATACTTCGTGATCTGTAACTCCATCACTCAGTGTATCTCCAACACTAAGTCCGTGACCATTCTTGGCAGCCTTTTTAGTAGGGCCATGATCAACAACTACTACACGTAGATTGTTTCCATCAGCACCTGCATCTCTAGCCGCGAACTGTTCACTAGAACCTACACCAGCATCCCATGCTTCTTTTGAACCAATAAGAACTGCTGTTCCATCCAGCGTTGCATTGAGAACTCCTGTTGCAGCACGTACTACTGCTAGTTGTCCACCGTAACGCAAAAATTCGGATGCGACCAACCAGTCAGCAGCATTAGCCTCAGCTGGTGTTCCGAATGTATCTATCAATTCCCTTTCAGAACCAATGTTTACTATTTTGCCTACTGGTCCTTTGCGGAAAGTAGATGCTATTGCAGCACGTATTGCTGAAGCACCTGTAACAACAGCATTGGATAGATCACGTTCTTTAATAACAATTCCAGGCGAGACTTGACTTGCCATGTTTTTTCCTCTATAAATTCCAAATTTACCTAGAAGTATTTAGAATTTTAGAAAGTTCATTCAATAATTCCACATGTATGAGACTTCTTCTTGTTTATCTCCATAAGCCCATAGATCCCCCTCTGCATCTAGATATGTCTCTTCTCCCATACCATCATCAATAAATCCAAAGGGAGCCATGTCCTGCTCTATCTGATTTCGTTGCTCTTCATAAATTCTCTTTCTGACATCCATGTCAGTCATTTCTTTAAAATACTCTTGCATTACTAACCAAGAGAAAAGAACCAGACACATTACCAAGTCATCATGGTATCCATCATCTGCCTCCCAACATTGTTTTCTTTGAATGAAGGTAGTTAATTCTTGTAATATTTCAAAATCACAGAAGGATAATTTATCATCTTCTATAACTGCTTTAAGATTTGCACATCCTTGCTTCTTAACTGTGATGCTCATCTTAACCCCAAGTTGAGTTTTAGTTCCAGAGAATCCTTGTCCTACTACTTGGCCTGCTCTACCACGCATAGCACACATTAATACATTAGGATACTCAAGATCATAGTTTAATGTTGCTGCTATACTATCTCCTATGTCATTTACCTCAACCAAAATATATGGATTGTTATATTCTTTACATACCTCAAGTATTACCGAGGGAAACAGTACAGGTTTAATCTCATTATTACGGTACTTGGCAACGATTTGATACGGGAGAGTGGTGATATCAAACACGACAAAAGCACTGTAGTCGCCACCAATTCCTCTGGCAACATCGACAGTAATAATATATTCGTGATCCTTTTCTGCTCTCTTGTGTACGTCAAGTCCTGCATTACTTAATATGGGGTCAGTGAATGGTATTGTTTGTAGTTTAGCAGGAGATATTAAAGTGTCAGCTGATCCAAGGAAGTCACACTCAAACTCTTGAGCGAACTGTCTCTTGGACGTATTCTTCATCGTCTCCTCTTTCCATTTAGCATCTCTGCCTGGAACTTGAGACCAATGTACTTCATTCGTAACATATCCATTCTTACCATTCCTAGCATCCTCCCACATCTTATAGAAGTGGTTCATACCATTAGGAGTGGAAATGATTATTACTTTCGTTGACTTACCAGAAGTAATAGTAGGATAAACAGAGGCAAAGAATTGCTCCGCAACATGGTTTGGAACGAAGGCGAACTCGTCGAGGAAGAGGATATTGAACGACATGCCTCGGACAGCACTTGCAGACGTAGAAGCAGCCAGTATCTTTGACCCGTTTTCAAGTTCGACATTACCTTTGTTCCATACTAATATTCCGTGTTGCATCCATTTTGGTAGATTCTCATATGCTAATTGGAGTCTTCCAAGTAGTTCCCTTGCAGTACTAGCCTTGTTAGCGAGTATGCCGATATTGACACTATCATTAAAAATAGCGTAATGTAATAGGTAAGCCACAACAGTCGTGCTCTTACCCGTTTGACGTGGAAGTTTTGCAATGTTAAATCTATTGTTATGAAAGTCCATCATGATTTCCTTCTGGAAACCATACATGGTGAATGGAACTAATCCCTCATCAAGAGAGATAATTTGAATATAGTGTAATGCAAAATAGAGTGGATCATTTTTACATTTGATCCATTCCTCTACTTGCTTTTTTGTGAATTGTATCTCAGTACCTGCCTTCTTCAGGTTGGGGTTACCAAGATATACATCTGATTTTATGGCCATTATAATACTTGTACTACTCCCTTTACGTCTGGTATTTCTTCCATAAGTTTACGTTCAATACCTTGCTTTAAAGTCATAGTGCTCATAGCACATGTAGCACAAGCACCTCCAAGTCTAACTTTGACATAACCTTCTTCAGTCTCAACGTACTCCAAGAAACCACCATCTGCTTCGATGTATGGTTGTATCTCGGTGAGTACCTCTATGACATTAGAATCATTAAGTTCCATTAGCTTCTTTTATTGCCTCAACAATAATCTTTTTCAATTGTCTGCTTTTCTTTCTACCTAGACCAGCAGATGTATCTATCTTTACCTTAACCCAGTAAAGACCAGTTAAGACGAGGATAAATGGAATAGCATCTCCCCATGAGATTTCATTCCATGCCTCTACGACATTTAATACAGAAAACATAATTAACCTTCAATAAGTGTACCGTGAGCACGACGTATCTCACGTAGTTCTTCAAAGTTCTTTTGCTTAGTACCACCATCGTATTCCCAAGCATATCCTTCTTCGATCATCTGTTCATTGAGAGACTTCTCTGAATCTCCAACATATAACCAACCTAATAGACGGCCATACTTACCAACACCACCTTTGAGTTCAGTTCTAATAGTGAGTTCATTTTCAGAATTCTCTACAGTATCAGTTAATGTCCCTTTCATCCAATTGGTAGCATCAATACCTAATGCTTTCTCTTCTAAATCACGAGTTCTTTTCTCAGGGGTATCAACTCCTGCAATCCTTACCCGTTCCTTTTTGTATAAGTCGAATCCAAGATCTATGGTGACATCTATCGTGTCTCCATCTAGAACCTTGTCTATCTTAGTCACTCGGAAATTGTAACATGACTTCCGACTTGGTGGTTTCATTGCTCCCATAGTTAAATTCTTGTAGTGAATTATTTATCATATCTTCAACAGGAGTTCTATCCTTCTTAGATTCATGATCTCTTATTTTCTGAATCAACTCAGATGTAGGAAAGTCATGACCCATATGTGCATCTGCATCTGGTGCAAACGCAGTAGATCCTATAATACCACCAGCACCAATACCGACAGCACTAACAATAGCAACTACTTTTTCATTAGCACGAACTCTAAGAGTGAGCTCCTTCACATGACCCATCATGTGTTCCACCTTCGCTTCCAATATCGCGATCTTCGTCTCTTGACTGTGTTCCGTCATTTGGCCAAAATTCATCATACTTAAATATGTAGTAGATAACTACACCTACGGATACTAATAATATAGCACACATTATATTAATAGACCAAACTACATCAACCATATACTTCTCCTATTTGAAGACCGTAATCAATCTCAGGTGGAACTATTAATACATAACCAATACCCATATTAAATACTCTCTTCATTTCTTCCTCTGGTATCTCACCAGCAAGCATAATCTTACTAAAGACCTCTGGAAGTTTCCAAGAATTCCAATCAATATGTGCCTTCAATCCTTCGGGCATAATCCTATTAGTATTTTCTTCTAATCCACCACCAGTTATATGTGCCATACCTACGATAGGTATCTCATCTAATAATAGTTCTATTTGTTTTGCATAGATTGTAGTAGGAGTAAGTAACTCAGGCATAGCTTTTCCAATATAACTATGGTTAAAAGTTATCTTATGTCTCCATAGCATATCATTAATTAAACTGTATCCATTACTATGGAGTCCACTACTAGGAAGACCAATTATCTTATCACCTTTTTTAATAAGACTACCATCCAATATCTCATTCTTCTCTACAACACCAGTACAAAATCCTGCAAGATCAATATCTTTTGCAAACCTACCATGTTCAGCAGTCTCTCCACCTATAAGTTCACAACCTGCTAGTTCACATCCCTTGAGTATACCAACCATAAGATCAGCAACTCTATCATCTAATTTTACACAAGAAACATAATCTAAGAAGTATAATGGTTTAGCACCACAAGTAATTACATCATTGACACACATGGCAACTAGATCTATACCAATAGTAGTATAGTCATTACCAATTCTACACATATTAATTTTAGTACCTACACCATCAGTACCAGATACTAAAACAGGCTCCTCGTAACCACGAGGAACCTCAAACATACCACCAAAGCCACCTATAGAAGGTGCTTTCGTTTTTAAGTTTTTGACAAATTCATTTCCAGCATCTATGTCAACACCAGAGTCTTTATAATTCATAATCAATCAGTTATTCCATATTTTGTTAGATCGTACTTAGGCAACCTTAATGGTTCATGTTCCACTTTGGGTGGTTTGCCTATCTTATCCTCAAGATCACCTACTATCTTCTTCTTAGAGATATGATATGGTGTTGGTGCATTCTGTAAACATACTTGTAAACACAAGAGTTCCTCATCATCAAAAGTAAATGTATTACTCAACGTGGATAACTCCTTTCATACCTGCACCAGCATGAGGTTCACATTGAAACTCATAATTACCTGCTTCAGTAAAAGTAACAGGGAATTGTTCTCCACTCATAAATGCTAAGTCAGAATGACTCAACTCATCATGGTCAAGAAATACTACATTATGAGGAGGTAAATCCCCATTAGTAAATGTAACTGTATCACCGACACTAACGGTGACTTCATTTGGTTCAAAGATTAGGTTGCCATTAGCACCCATTTGAATACCTGCGTCAGCAGCATATGCTGTTGATGCAAATACTATTGAGAAGCATAACGCACATACCATTATTGTAAGTCTACTCATCCACCACATAATTTCGTGTTTGTGTTTTATTATTATTGTTGTCATTATTTAGTGACCCATTGGAATACCAGCAGCCATTAAACGAGAGATGTTATCAACCTCTTCGTTATTGCAGTAGTCAACAAAATGAGGATGCTCCTTTAAGTAAGGTACATCCTCTTTTGAGTGTTCTATTGCATCGTATGCACTCATGGCATACTCACAAATTTCATATTTCTTTTGTTGTAAGTCGTGATAACCGACTGTATAATGTCGCTGTTGAGTCAGGGGCATGATCTTTCAATCCCGTACTATGCATATATTTATAGATTTTTAGTAGTAATTAATACTTATTAATGTTTCCATCTGCTAACAAGTAATTCTACAGATCCATTGACATTCCTAGCTTCGCTCTCTATGACATAACCTTCTTCATTAGTCTGTCTTTTTATTTTTTCTATAGCATACTGTTGTGTCAGCTTATCAATAAATCTACTAACAGGTACATCAAGATCCCAAGCATCCAACTCAGCAACTAACTCATACTGTTCACCAGTCCACTTAAATCCTACCTCATCATTCAATGCTACACAAACATTCCATTGCTTATGATCATGTCCTTGTGGATTGATCAATAAAGCATCTTCTTTTGTTTCATGGCCTAAAGTATTCAACGCACTTAATAAGGACTCTTTACACTGTAACTTTGTTTTGATTGTACTGAAATGAGACATTTCTCTGACTATAGAATTCTGGTTTAAATTGTCTTGTTTGTAGAGTCCCTAATTGTTCCTCTATTTCCTTTGTGATATTTAGACATTCTCCTGCTGTGACTCCCTGAACTTCTTCGGTTACAGTACCATCTTGTGCGATGGTAAATTTAATTGTTTCTTTCATGATAATCTTTCCTCTGATCCACCACCAGGAGGACACTCTACATCAGAGTGACAATTTTCTGATCCTCCTACAGAGAATGGATTATATCTAGAGGTTGCAATTCTATACATCTTCTCATGCATAGTAACTACCTCTTCAGCACTTTTTTCATGATCAGGTGTTGATTTATGTCTTGACGCATAGGTATCTGATTCAAACCAGTCTTCTGCGACTTCCTCTTCTGGTCTGGGATTCTCTTCTAGTTCTAACATTTTTTCAGGGGGTGCGTATCTATTACTGCCATTTGCTATTGGCATACTATCATGGGGATGTGGTTCATCATCGAACCATTTACTTGGATCAACTCCTAGATTATTCCTCATTGTTTTTTCTTATTTATTACTTGTGTTACACATACCTTGATCACAGAGTTTATTTAATTTATGAATAAGCTCCTCATACTCATCCCAGATATATTCAGAACCAGTATTCTCCTGAGATAACTTACAAGCAGTTACCAAACGAGCAACATCTCCTTCATTTAATCTCATCTTTATAAACTAATACTACAAATAATTATAACAGTTATGCTGATACTGCGTTATTGTTTATGTCGTGACGCTGATATGCAGCAGGTGTACGTGTAGTATTGTCGTGATTCCTTGCTTGAAATGTGCCAGGTGTTCTAGTGTTATTGCTATAATCCTTAGCAACATAATCACCATTAAAATTCTTATAATTTATTTGAGTCCATCCCTCATTACCTGAGAAATGATTAACTGTAGTACTTGCTGGTTGAGGATCAGATAACGTATTATCGTAATCGCGTCTAGCGTAATCCATATTCTGTGCCATTAGCGTTTACCACCTCCCATTTGTTTTAACATTTTTTGTAACTCTGATGTGCTACCAACAAACATAGCATTGTTAGTAACTTTACTTGGACCTTTCTGTTCTTCATCAAGATCCTTCATCTTCTTATGTAGGTCAGCAAGCTTGTCAGTCATGTCTGCGACTTGCTTCATTGCATTAGTAGCAACTTCAAATGCTCTTGGGTGGCCACTCTCTTGTGCAACCTCCAATGCTCCATTAACCGCTTCTGCACCCTTATCAATCAAAGAATATAATTGACCACGGGTATACTCATAATCCTTTTCACGATCCTCTGAAACATCTTTCAGTTGATCCTTTCTGGTAGTACAACCACCTTCAGGAGTATCTGAAACTTCAATGTTCAGAATATTCTCCATATTTTTCTCTAGTTCATCCATGATTATAAGTAGGTAATACCTTCATTGAATCCAAAATCATCACCTGGATCCACTAATACATCATCAGCAGCATCAATGTTACCATCTAAGTTAATATCAGTCTTAGCCTTAGGAGTATATTGTCTCTCTATAGTTCTTCTATTAACAGCAAGATCACCAAGTGTCTCGTAAACAATAGCTTTCTTAATGATATCAGATGAGCTGTAAGGACCGTAGAAGTATGTCTTACAGGTAAATTGCATTGTATAAGTTATATATCTTCTCTCAAGGTAACTTCCATCCCATGAGTCATCATAGTTTATACCATCTAATACTATTGCTATATCACGTTTCTCATCCATATCTGGAATCATGTTCAATGTAATAGAGAAAGATGGTTGAAAGTATGGTAATATCTGCTCAGTAATTTGTAATGCATCATCCTGTGACTTAGCAATACATCCAAGTTCAAAACCTAAGTTATAAGGTACAGGAACATACTGAGTCTTAACCTCACTTCCATTATCTTGAATAATTGTTTTATATTTTTGAATAGGAGAAGTCTTACGTGATCCATCATATTGAATACTATTCATCTCAAAGTAGAGTCTAGGAAGAGTAATTGACATCTTCCTTGTAATATCTGGAGTCTCTTCAAGACGAGCTAAGAATTTCTCTCTAGGGCCATACGCTAGAGGAACTTTAGACTCCTCAATAACATCGCCAGTACTAGGATCTTTCTTCTTCAAACTAATGTTGTTGAAGAGAGTACCAAAAGCAATAATATTTTTACGAGTTATCTCGTTATAAAAGTGTGATCCTAACATCAAATACTCCCTGTAAAGTTACCAAATTCACCGAAGGGATTACCTTCGCTCCAATCAATTATATTGTCAGCAGCATCTTCAATTGCCCTGTTATCATCATACTCACTATTTGTATCCTGTAGAGTATCAAAGGTTGAAACAACCCAGACTGCACTACTACTGTCTCCAGTGAGTGACTCTCCAGTAGCAAATGTACCTGTACGATTTATAACCTGAATAATCCTAGTAGAATTATCCCAAGACTTAACCTCTGCCTCAGATCCAGATGTAGCACCTGTTACCTTCTCACCTACTGTAAAGTCTCCTGTACCACCTACACCCATTGTAAGAGCAATAGCACTAGAGAATATAGTTTCTAGTTGATCTATCTCAGCAACACCAGTAGATATGTCATCACTACCATACTGATAAAGCTCACAAGTCATAGTATAAAATTGGAGTTTACCAAACTGATAGAATGGTATCTCCTGTTGTACGAATTTTATTTCATACAAATCTTTTGTTAATGGGAAGTATAAAAGATCTCCTTCGTTTGGTCTATTAGTTACTGTCAGAGTAGGATTATTAGCAGCAACTGCTTCATCCCATCTACGACTAGAGACTCTGAATACTACCTCATCTGTTATTCTTACACCAAACTGACTGACAAATTCTGCACCATCTCCAAATCCCTCTACATTCTGTAGAAGCATTTCTACTTGAAACTCATCCTGATACTTATTAAAAACAATATCGTCTAATGTATTATCTTTAAGGATAGTCCTTGGTAGATAATAGATATCAGTACCAAACATCTTAATCTGTTCATCGACAAGATCCTGATACAAGGTCTGCTCACCAGCATCACCTGCGTAATAAGTTGGGAAATAGGGATTAGTAGCCATGTTAACCTATCATATCCATTGGTGGAAGTGCATACTTACTGAGAACTTCACCTTCTATCATCCTTAAATCAGATTGACCATCTTCAAATATCTGTCTACCATTAAGTGTTACACCGCCAGGTAATTTAACATCATTATATTTGATCAAGTTTTGACCCCACTGTTTCTTCATAAGAGCAGTAGCATATCTTTTCACAAAGATATCATTATACATCTCAGTAGCATCAGTTGGATCTAACAGACGATGACACTCAATTAAGAGGTGTTGGCCTGTTTCAAGAAAGTCCTTATCAATATCTAAGTACAGACGATCACGACGTTGTGTAAATCTGAACTGTTGGAAGGAACCATTATTCAAAACCATATCTAGTGTTTCAAGATATTGCTTTGTCATATAATAATTAAGAATATCAAGTGATCCAAATGCATATAAGTCATTCAAGAACATTCGATATTCGATACCAAAAAGATTGGAACGGATGGAGTTACCAACCATTCCAAATACTTTACTAACACCAACTACATGAGATGGTACTGGTATATAATTTGTTGATTCATTCCAAGTGGTTGTTACAGCACCCTCTGTGACAGTAGAATCTGTCCATGCAGCAAGACGAGTTTTATCATCAGCAGTTAGTTCATGCTTCAGATAACAACGCTCCATGCCATTATAACAATTCTCCTGAAAGAACTGAAATGTGTCATCAATTACGTTATTGACTTGCTCATCATCAATGTTGACCTGTAGCACAGGTTCACCCAATTGCCTCTTACAATAAGTTATAAGATCGGTCTTACTTGCAGGTGATGCCATTATTAACCTATATTACCTTCCTTCTTATTTAGGAAGGAGCATCTCCAGTAGATTCTGGAGATACTGCTGGTGCTTCATCCTTAGACTCAGGATTAAGAAGTTCAATAGTTTCTAATCCCCCAGTCAATTTTGTTTTATATTCTTTTGCTTTCTCTAGATTTTGTTCTAGTTCTCTTATCTGAGCATCAGTTTTCTCGATTTGCTCAGTAAAATTCTTTTTCAATTCTGCTGGATCCATATCTAATCAGGGTATAAAGTTATAGTTTATCACAAATCTAGAATTTTGTGTAGGTTTGCTGCTTGCGTGAAAACGTAGGCCATCAAAGAATACACAACGTCCTTTCTTTGGTGAGACAGTAGTATTTATACCATATTCTCCAACGGGATCTCCGTACATCTTCTCACTAAAGTACGTATCTCCGTCACTGTCATTTACATAATAAAGACATACATTATGAAAATCTGGTATATCAACATGCATCTGATCATACTCATGCTCTCTGACTCCAGGTGTTTGTAAGAAACATCTTGCACGTAACACCTTTGAGATATTTAATTTTGCATTATCACATGCTTCATATACAAGTGGCATTAATAATCCACTGAAATCACTACATGACTCTCCATTAAGAATAAACATATGAGAGAATCCTATCAGTTGATGATCACCATCCTCTACAAGGTTATCATGGTAGACCCATCTAAAGTCAGTATTAAACCTAAGAGTATCCTCTACTGTATTTTGATATGACTTATCAATACAATCATCAATAATGCTCTTCATCTGGCCCCTCCACATCCCATGCAATATTACCTGCTACAGTTATTCTTTCTTTATCTGTAGAGTAATAAGGATATACAGCGTGCATTGTAGTTGAAGGAAATAAAATAAGAGTACCATTCCATGAACTATCTAATGGTAATACTGCTTTCTCTATTTGTAATCCTCCATTACTCATATGAGCATCTCTTTCATCAGGGCCATATGGTATATCAACAAAAATAACAAAACTAGCAATACCAGCATGAGTATGACATGGATTATATTCTCCTTTTTTCTGATAGTTAACCCATAAACTCTTAAGTTTCATATACCTAGTTGGATCCTTACAAGTATTAAACTCCCAAGGACATGTCAAATATATGTCATTCCATAACTTATTAGCATTGAATAACAAATAATCTTCTAAATCTGGACACTCTAATTTATGATCATTTAAACTTGATTGTTGATCTAGAGCACCTGCTAACTTCCAATTATAATCCCACACCTCATCATGTCTTCTCTTCTCACAGTAAGCACGAAGATCTGAATATATTGGTGCTGGCATCTTCTCTGCAACAAAAGTTAAAGCCTCTTGTTTTTTAATACTATCGTCCATAATACAAATCTGCACTTAGTGAGTAACGTTTTTCATTGTCC
>VTLG01016173.1_pt1 | contig 63593 bp, 95 predicted proteins | sample 4694571 | NCBI WGS metagenome assembly VTLG01 (sample SAMN12604809, study PRJNA352737) | marine metagenome | biome: ENVO:00000447; feature: ENVO:00000209|ENVO:00000569|ENVO:01000036; material: ENVO:00002151; isolation source: viral sequences binned using virsorter ...
CCGCCTGCCATTAGTCTAACATCCCCTTATAATATTTTGCGTACGATTTGTTATTTAATTTAACACCAGCATACGTACTATTAATTGCTGGTCCTATGTATCCACCACTCATAGCGTTTTTACGTTTTGCAAACGTAGCTGCTCTTGATGGTTTAGGTCCCGTGTTAGCTTTCGCTTGTTTTCTTCTTACGGCACCCGCACGTTGCCCTTTGGACATCCGTCTTGCTTTCGCAATGGGCACGCATTTTGGATAATTTTTTCTTTTTTCTCCACCAGATCTTCCACACTTCGGGTATGAGCCATCCGATTTTCTGTTGGCAATATCTACCCAATTGTCTTTGACCCATTTTCGTAATCCCATTATCTTATCTCACAGCCTCTGCCTCTTTTTGCAGCTCCTCCGCTGCCAAAAGAAACTCTTCCACCAGAAGCCTTTTTCTTTTTACCGCCTGGTGTAATTTTACCAGAACAAACTCCAGAAGCGTACATATTAGCATATGCGCTTGGGTACACTTTGAATTTTCGCTTCGCTGCGGCTTTACCTTTAGGACATAGTTTTGCCATATTATACCTTCTTCGCTAATTTAGAGTCGATCTTCATCTGAACTTTTTCAGGAAGTTTAGAAAAATTTTTTGCTTGTTTGCCTGTTGCAAATTTAGCTCTAACTTTTCCGCCGCCCATTTTTTTAACACGACCACCACCCATATATTTCTTAGGTGACACTTGTTTATTGTATAGTCTGTTTACCATTATTTTTTTCCTCCATTACGAAATATCTGTGTTCCCTTTATACCAAAAATACTCGCCACGACAAGGATCCACAGGTTTGTAAACCATGACGGTAGTGTTGAGAAGTATTCAAAAAACAATTTGACCTTCTCCATCGCTGTTGGGTCGTCACTTAGAACTGCCCACATAAGCACTATAATCGGAGCGCTTAAAATTACAAGCACGAATTCGTCTTTCCAGTCGGTTTGTCTAGCTTCCAACAATTTACCTTGGTAAGCTTCTTCTCCCCGGGCCATTTTTTCTGCATGCATCAATTGTGCATCAGACATTGCCATTTTCGTCTTCTGACGATTAGCATATATCTTGCTTCCAGCTTGTAACGCTATCTTTGCAAGTCCAAACCAAGCCATATTAGTACCACTTAGCTTTTCTATTTTTTTCTTTTAAGATATTACCTTGCCCTTGAACTTCTTGTTCTTGAGTTTCATCAGGTTTTGTCATTTCGATCTCAACTCCACCTTTTGTGTAACCATCTTTGTTAATAAACTGTTCTTCGTTTACGTGTTTTCCAGTTGTTTTAGTCATATTGCTCCTTTTTTCTAATTTCTAACCTTTTTTTGCAGATTAGTCATCAGTTTTTTTAATTATCACACTTCCCGCACCCATATCTTTGGCGTTTGGTAAAGTTTTTGATAAAATTGTCTTCTCAATCGAAGTATCAGCTCTTAAATTTGCTAATTCTTCGTTCTGATCAAGTTTTTTGTCTTGATTTTTCTGGTTCATCATCGCTCTCATCTTATCGAGGTTGATTCTGTCTTCACCTTCTTGACGTTTTCTAGCATTTTCTTGTGCTTGAAGGTCTAATTCTCTTGATCTTAGTTTTGCAATAGGGTCATTATCAAATTGAGAAGTAATTTTCTTCTCTTCTTTCATAAATTCTTCCATCATATCAGCAATAAGCTGTGCTTTTCTTGCTTCTATTTTTTCAGATTGCATTCTAATTTGATTTTGTATGTTTGGATCCATCATAGCTTGTGGATTTTGTTGCATCATCATAAGTTGTTGCATTTCATTTCTAAATTCTACTTCAACTTGCTCTTGAGCCATCAATGAAATGTGCTCAAAACAATTTTTTTCTAATGCAGCCATAACGATTGGTGCATTTCTAGCCATGTTAGTAGCCATAAAATTTAAGTGAGCAGTTATGTGAGCCCGATGATCCTGTCCAGGAAACGCTTGGAACGGTTTCCCTGCGAGAGCATCAATGTGCTCTATCGCAGGGTCCTTTGGTATCGGTGGTTGTGGACGTTTTAAAACTTTATCAATATCTTTTACACCCAAAGCTTCATACATATTTCTATACGCTTGATACAAATTATGTATTTGTGGGTTTGACGTTGCCAGTTGCAGTTCAGACTGAGCGAGGGAGATTCGCTGTGTTTGAGAAAATATGTTTGGATCTGCAACCGGCAAAATATCTACTCTATCATCAAAATCTTGTTGCTTGATCATTCGCTGACCTCCAACAACATCGTATGGATATTCTTGAGGTAGATATAACTTAAAAACTCTTGCAAGTATTTTGAACTCTTTTTTCAAAGAAGCATAAATTCTTTTGTGAATTGCAGACATTGTTCTGCTGCCTCTTTCTAGCAAAGCTACGGTCGTACCCACAGCTGCTTGTTGATTACCCTCACCTACTTGCAGATCTGCTATAGAAGCGAATCGTTGACCTGCTTGTACTACGACGCCCATAAGTGCTAATAAAGTTTGTGATGGTTCCTTGAAAGGAAGCATCATGAAAGAATCTCTGATGTTACCACCAGGTGCATCTACATCTCTAAATTCACCAGGTTGGATTGATTGCGCATCATCTCTGATTCTAATTCCTCTTTGTTTAAATCCTGCGGGTAGGTTTGATAGTGTTCCTGCATCTAATAGTTGTCGTAATGCAGAGGTTGCTGTTCTTGATAATCCACCAATCATATGTATTAAACCAAAACCATAAAAACCAAGTCCTGGTAAAAATTTAAAGTGTACAAAATAACTGATAGCTTTTTTTAATGGATCACCTATTTCATAGTTTCTTCTGATTGATAAAACTTCTCTAGAATTTTCTTCAAGAGTTACGATGTATGGAAGTTTGATTCCTGTTGGCTCTCCGTCTTGTCCGGCATCTTCAAAACCTTCAAGATCTAAGTGCACATGACATTCTAGAATATTGAAAGAATCATCTTCTCTTCCTTTTGATCTTCCTTCTAACTCTCGTTCTTTTTTCTCAACTTCAGTTTCATTTACTGGTCCTGGTTTTAATTCTACATCTCTGTAGAAACCAGCGACTTGTTGTTTTCTTAATTCGTTTTCAGATATTTGTACGCGATGAATGATAGACTCCGCATCATCTAATGAGGTAGCTGTATACGGAACAATCAAATCATCAGCGGGTACAAATTTAGAAACAGCTGATTGAGCTGTCTCGTCGTAGTAAACTTTTTTAAAAGCAGAACCAGCTAATGGTAAATGAAATAATAATGAATCAAAGTCTGGTTCATAGTCCTGCATCTTTTCCATAATCTGGTAGTTCATAAAATCTTTTACTCTTTGAGATTGCTGCTCTTTGAGTGGTGTTGGCATTCCTAAAATTTGTGTTCTTACTGGACCATCAGCAGGTAATAATTCTTTGTAAGCTAAAGCTTGAAACTGTGTAACAGCTTCTGCTAATACAGGGTGAGTTGCACCACTTGCACCTTGGAATGGTTCAGTTCTATTGTCGTATTTAAAACCAAGAAGATCTAAACCTTCTCTGTAAGATCTTTCCCAGTCTTTTCTAGAATTTTTGTAATCTTGATAATTTTGATAAAGAGTAGAACCTAGTCTGCCAAGCACATCATCAGGTAGGTGCTCTGCTAAGTTATCGTAATGGTTTTGTCCACCTTCAACAGATCCAACAGCTGGATCGTAATTTATATCAACTGACCCGTCGTCGTTTTCTGTAACTTCAACAGGATCTTTGACTGCCGCTTGACCTTCTTGTTCAGCAATCTCTAATTCTTCAGGTGATGGTACCTTTATCTCTTGCTCTACGTTTGGAAGAGACTTGTCTATGTCTGCCATTTATTTTCTCCAATCTTACAGGTTTAACAGTATTATAATTAATATTCAAGCCTTCAGGCTGTGGCCCTGATTTAGGGGGTATTGTTTTACTTAATTTCATCTTCTATTGCCTCGATTACTGCATCATCTACATCGTCGATATCAGCTACAGTTCCGTCTTGATCAAATACAGCTCTGCCTTCTTCATATTCATCAGGGGCTTGAATAGCTTTTTGAGTCTCAAGACCTTCATCTTTAACATACACTTCGCCTTTTCTAATCTGGAATTCAGTTCTATCTTCGATTGTATCGTAAGATTTATCCCCATAGGTAGCACCGCCTTCTACGTCTCTAGTAACTCTAATATCACCAGTAGATATATCTTCTACTAATTCGTATGAAGCTCCGTCTTTGCCTTGATACAATGTTACTTGCTCTCTTTCTTTTGTTCCATATCTAGGAGTCACATCTCTACCTAATAGTTTAATTTTGTCAACGAGTAACATTAGTTTATCTATGCCAAGTTTAACACCTTCACTTACAGCGGGTGCTGCTTTTGTTGCTATTTTAATACCTTTACCAATACCGTAAGGTAGTAACGCTGCAATACCTGCTAGCTTACCTGTTGTTTTCATAAACTCTCTTCTGCCTGGATTCTTCAATCCTTTTTTCTTTGGTCCATCAGCAAGTCCTAATCTAATGATACCACCGTCAGCTGCTCCTATCATCGTTTCATCATATGCTCTATCTCTCTCAAGATCTTCTTCTAATCTCTCTTCATCAGTTAGAGCTTCTCTTCTCTCATATTCTTTATACACATCATACAATGCACCAGCTCCTAGGGTTGCTAATCCAACAGGTGTAAATGCTCTTGCAGCTCTTCCAAAAGGGTTAGCTGCAATTCTACCTATTGTAGACAAGATACCTTTTCCTGCAGGTGCAAACGATCCAACAAGTTCAGGTGCTAGTAAACTTGCACCAGCTGTTTTAATATTACCTTTGCTTAATTCATCAGCTGCAAAAGCTGCAGCTATACTTGGTTGTCCTAAAACTTTTGCTGTAGTCAAAGCTCCTTTACCAATAGATTTCAACATTTCAGGTCCACCAAGAAATCCTTTTGATTGTCCTCCAGGTAAATCTACAAGTCTACCGTCTTCTTGCATACCAGGTTTAAAATTAAGTTTTCCAGCAGGTGTAGCTGGTTTAGTTGAGCTTAAAACAAAACCCTCGTCTGCTAAATCTAAAATGTTTTTCTGTGCTTGTGGTGAGTAGTCTTCAAAATTTGATACAATTTTAGTAGCATCTAAATCATCGCCTATAAAAATTTGAGGTGTAGACACTTTATTTTTATTACTAAATGTTTTTGATTTAGCATTAAAATCTTTAACAGCTTTTGATATTGGCACGCTCCTGTCACCGCCATATTGCACAACATCTTTACCCTGTTTGACAGCTTTTAATATTGCAGCAAAAGGTTTGTCTATTTGTGTTCTTTTTAATTTATTTACTTTATCAGAAATAACTTGCACGTTTTCTGTGTAGCCTGGAGCGTCTTCAAAAGTTGCTGATAAACCAAACACTTCGTCTACAACCTTACCTTTTCCTCCAGGTATTTTTCTTCTTTGTTTTTCAAAATCTCCTTTAAGCAAAGAGTCTCTTAATTTAATTTTGTAATTTCTAATCTGGCCTTCAGCGAATCTAAATTCACCTCGTTTATTTTCATCAATGTATTGAATAATATCTCCCAAAGTTTCATCTGCTACATCTTTAAATCCTTTTACTTTTCTATCTGCAGTTACAGCTCCTAAAAATTGGGTTACAGCGTTTGAAGCTTTAGTTCTCATTTTAATTCTCTCTGATTCACTAGCAGCGTTAAATTTTTTAGTTCCTTCTAATCCTTCTGCTACCTCATCTAAACTTGGAGCGTTGTTAGGATCATTAACAAAAATATCTCTAACTGCATTTACAACATCCATTGATCCACTTTTCGCTGCTTCACCTGCAGCTTTTGTAGCTGTTTTTATAACTTGTCCCTTAATATCTTTGGTAGTTATTTTACTTAAAAGGTTAGTAGATTGTTTTGGTAGATTTAGTTCTTGATATAGTTGTTTTAATTTTTCTCCTGTTTTTCTATCTACTCCAGAGAAACTTCCTGATTTTATACCTTGTAAATAGTATCTATAATTTCTAACTTGGTTGGCAACATCTTTTGGAAGTCCCTTAACCAGTCTTCCATAGTTTTCTATAGTTGGATCTTTTTCTAATTTATTTAAAAATTTTATAAAACCTTTTGCGCTTTCTGGTTTCATCGCATTGTTAGGAATAGTGTATTTCACTCCATCAGCAACAATGTCTGTCATTTTTAGTTTGTATGGATTTTTCTCTCTGTACCTTCTTTGCTTTATTGCTTCAGGTGTCATAGACAGCTTGCCGTCTTTAAAACCAATACGTCCACCTTCAGCTTTATCTTCTCTTAACCATTCTTCAAAGGTAAAGTCTTCATACTCATCTCCTCTGTTGATGTAATCTTTAAAAGATCCTCCAGTGCCTTTAGCTAATTCTTCTCTCTTAATATAATCTACAGTTTCTTGTTCGACAGCTCCTGGATAATCAAAAAGAAATTTTCTTAAACTATCTTTTCTTCTTTGTTCTATTACGTCTTGTGGTTTTGGTTGTGGTATAGTGTATTCTTTGGATTCAAGAAATTCACCGACTTTCATGCCCCAAGTTTCTGGTGTGCCAAACTCTACAGCCATATTATATCCCCATCAAGTAACTTAATCCGCCACCCGCTTTTTCATCTCTAGGAGGTTTAACATCATCTATCAAATCAAACTGATCATCTTTTAAAAATTCATCAGATGCTTTAAATTCGTTTTCAGCGAAATCTATGATGTCATCTAGTTTACCAAACTTAGTATTATCTCTTTTGTAGTATGTATCAAAGATAGTTAGCGGATCCATTTCCTGTGTCCCGCCTCCTCTTAAGTCATCATAATTTTCTAAACTTTTTCTAACATCATCTGGCAAACTTATTCTATCGTCTTTTAATAAAATTTTTCTAATGACAGCTCTACGCTTTCCTTCTTGGAGAACATCTTTACTAGCATTTCTACCTGAAAAGAAAGACTCCATTGCTTTGTCAATGTCATCATACATCTCTTGTTCCAGATTACCTTTTTCTTTATCCAAACGTTTCATCTCTTGTAAGATTTTACCTTTTTCACTTCTAGGATTTACTTCTGGAGGTAGACCTAGGTCTTCTTTCAACGTTTCAATACCTTCAGCTTTTTTACCAGTCTTAATATCAATCACATCTGCTTCTGGTTTTACTTCTCTAACTTTTGTCATATTCTCTGTAACACCAAAGTCTCTTTTCTTTTGTGCTAATAATTGTTCTGCGTTTTCTAAATAGTTCATCTGCTCTCTCCTATTCTTGCTTGAGTAGATGTAGGGTGCGTATTCAGAAATCTTTGAATCAATGATGCTTTGTAGTTTTTGATCTCTAAAGGCTTCTTTAGAATATAAATTTTTTGTAGGTGCGTTAGTGTCTAATTCTTTTGGTTTTACCACGTTTGCTCTTGTACCTATAGTCTTGCTTACAAACTCTTTACCATAAAGCTTTTGTAAAACTTGTAGTATCTTCATTCCTATAGTTGCTGCTGCCATGACTAATAATATTTCCTATTCGTTTTAGTTATCTTTTCCTCTTTTAAATCGTCAGGATGCAATACAAAGCCACCCTGTCTGAATCGCATGATGGCTTGGGTTGTCGAGTCAACCAAATCGTCATGATCCCCAAATGGAAAAGCCGCACACTCCTCGATCACTTCTTCAGCGAATTCCTGTGTAGGGGCATATATCATACCAGATTCGAACAAAGGCGCAACAGAATTTACTCGTGTGTGCTTGTCATTTCCTTTTGATGGAGAGAAGTTGACGACAGGTATACCCATTTTTCTCAACTCGTCAGTCAGAGGTTGACCAGATGCTTTAGCTTCAACAATGACTGTATCAGGATCCCAATACTTAAATTGTTCCATGGCAACTTGTTTGAGCTCTGGAAAATCATAGCGTCCCTTCTTACAATCTAATAATATTAAACTCGCAGGGCTATCATCATTTAAATAAAATACGCCCCATGTTGTAATTGCAGAATAGTCAGCTGTTTGTTTTTTACCAAATGCTGTGTCGTAAGATTGTATGACATGCTTCAATGCAGGTATCCAATCGTGTTCCCACATCTGCCACCATTCTCGTTTGATGATTGCACCTTCTTCTGATGTTGGGTTCTGCATATACTGAGCATTCCATTTCTGTACACCCGTAGATGCTTTGACTGCTTCTAATTCATCTTTGCTCCAATACTCTGGCCACAAAGGTTCACCGCTTGGCATAATAGCTGGGAACTCTACAATCTCCCACTGATCTGCTTTAGCCTCTCGCTGCGCGCCTAACAGACACCCAGTTAAATCTTTTGTATTCCATCTTGTCATTACCAAGATAATAGAACCACCTGGCTGGAGACGTTGACGAGGACCTGACGTATACCATTCGAAAGTTCTTTCCATAGCATCTCTGTTCATTGCATCTTGTTCAGTATGTGGATCATCGATGATAAGTAAATCTGCACCTCTACCTGTAATCGCGGAACCAACGCCGGCAGCATAGTATTCACCACCTTGTTGTGTTTCCCATTTACCAGCGGCCTGAGAATCTTCTCTGAGTTTTGTTTTAAATACAGATTGATACTCTGGTGAATCAATAAGTTGTTTTGCTTTACGCCCGAACCTAACTGATAGTTCCGTGGTGTTAGTTGATTGAATGATCTTGAGCTTTGGGTTTCTACCCACCATCCAAGCGGGCAGCAAGTAACTAGCAAACTCGGACTTCGTATGTCTTGGTGGCATATTGATAATTAATCTTTTGATCTTGCCTTCTGCTATCTGATTGAACTTCTCTGCTACAATCTTATGATGGGACCCTTCAATAAAATCAGGCCAGACATGCTTTACAAATTTCATAAAATCGTTCTGGATATGGGACTCCTTTTTCTTTTCCGCATGTTTCAGATACATCTTCATGAAGTCTTTTCTGACATCAGGGGGTAACTTTTTTATTTTTTCTAAATCTACTTTCATATGGTACCTAATAAGTATTTATCGGTTAAGTCTACATGAATCAAGCAATAAAGGGTAGACCTTTGGGACCCCTTATATACAAAAAAGGGATTGATGTTTCTCGCTTATAGTTATTTTAAAAAGGTGTTGGTACCTCTATGCAGGAAGACGGCAACTAGTTGCGGTGTGACCTGCATCGGTACATAGATAGGGCGCCCCGAAGGGGCGCCCTAGTATCTCGTTACTAGTCTAGTAAAGTCATATACGCTTTTGGATTTAACCTACTAAACTTGTTTAAATCTTTTTGCATCCTGTCGTAGTTTCCCATCATCTCCGCCTGCTTCACCGAGTCGTGCAACAAAGCTTCTTTCGGTGTTAAGAGTTCGGATTGTCCTGAAAAGGGATTTGTACGCTTTTCTGTTCTGTCCGCCACTTGTCATCCTTTCTCATTTTTTTATCTAACGCCTTCAGTTTCCTATCATAATAGTTTTCCATAAATGCACAAACTAAAAATGCTATGAAGCCAAACAACATTAGTCCTAGTCCGATATATAATAATGTGTTGTACATAATTCCTATACTATCCTATTTTATTCCGTTTGTCAAGACTTGGTATACCAATGCACCCAGCCCGACAGCCAATATAATGGAAAGCCCCGTTGGGCTTTCCACAAATACTATGTTAAATAATTCAATCAATTCAACCCTCGCTTGTATGTTATCATTGGGTCAATGCACGTTGTATATCTCTCAATAACTGTGTCCCAAAAAGTCATATACTTCTTGCCGTTCACTTCCCAAGTTCTGCAACCCTCTTTGTTTAGATTGCCAACTCTAAATATAACCTTGTTATATTTCTTCGCGTACCACGATACGACGAAGTCTGTTTTCTGTTCTAGTTCTTGTACGTTCATCTATGCCTTTCGTTATAGGGGATAATATGCTAATATCCCCTATAAGTCAATAGTTAATTTGAGGTTATTTGTTTTATGTTTGAAGTATCCACAACCCAAGTAAGTCCAATCTTTTTAGTACATTGGTCTAACGCTTTTATTAAGTCGTCAGGCGTTCCACTTTCAAAGACAGTATCAATAGCTTTTTGCTTAACAGCTTCAAGCTGTGATAGTTTGTGTCCTTCAGGGCGTTTCCTTATTTCAACATCAACGAGCTCTTTAGCCCAGTCTCGCATTTGCTCTTCGCAATCTTCAAGAGACAATTTCTCATCTCTCTCAAAACGATATGAGTTAACGTGTTTCTTCTCGTCTTTTGCTTTCTTAACAAAGAAGGTTCTAGCGTCTTGTCTCGCCTTATTGAGATTTTCTTCAGCTTTCCTAAAAGCGTCAAGCACTTTATCTGCACCCATTTTCTTTGCTAACTTACCGACTATCCGCTTTGTTGCTTCAGTTCGGTATTGTTTAATTAACAACTCTTGCTCTTTTATGAGAGGGTCAAACCTTCGGTCTACCTTCTTCTCAAAGTGTTCGAGTTGGTATTTTGTCATTTTAGGCATATTTTCCTTTCGTTTATTTTTTATGCTTGACATATTAATATCCTATATTATATTATATGTCAAGAACAAAAACTTGAGCCGTGAACCTTACCAAGTCCTAGGCGAAACAGTAAGCACGTAGTAAGGTTCGCGGGTCAAGTTAAGCTGGAGCAGGCTCCGTTAAACAACGCGGCTGGCTTTTTGGCCAGGTCCAATGGCATGCGTGTCTAGAGGGACGCCTCGATGATACAATTCACTTTGGACCAGCAACCAGTGACCTGCTGCTCGTCTGGAGGACAAAATCTTCGGAGCAGCAAGCCACAAGCGGCAAGCCACAAGCTTGACACAATTGGAGAGTAAAAAGAATTATGAAAGTTATAGATGCATTAAAGATTACCGGGAGCTTAAGCAAACCTTCCAAGATGCCAGGATGGGCCTACGGGTTACCAGCTAAAGAATGCAAGACAGGATCTAAACTAGTTAAGATCCCAGGCAGCGTGTGCTACGATTGTTATGCACTGAAGGGCTGCTATGTGTTTAAAGTTGTGCAGGCTGCGCAGTACAAACGACTGGCAGCTATAAGATCTCCGCTCTGGACAGGAGCAATGGCAACGGTGATCAATTCCAAAAAATCAAAATACTTTAGATGGCATGACTCCGGAGATGTACAGGACGAGGACCATCTGTTAAAAATATTCGCTGTGTGTAAACTAACGCCAACCGTTAAGCATTGGATGCCGACGCGCGAGGCGTGGGTGAAAGCCTTCCTTTCGTTAAAACCTGATAACCTAGTTATCAGATTTTCTACACCGATGGTGAATCAGCTGGCGCCCAGCTCATGGCCTACAACTTCAACCGTCGTTACCTCAGGGCCTACGTGTCCTGCCCCTAAGCAAGGTAATGAATGTGGAGATTGCAGGGCCTGTTGGGATCCAGCCGTTAAGAATGTAGCCTACGGCCAGCACTAATGATTTGGTATAGCCCGAAGCAATGGAAAGAATGGAAAGAACGCGGAAGAGCCGAGCGACAAGCAGCAAGCGTCAAGCGCCAAGCTGCTCAAGCATCAAGCGACAAGCCTCAGGCCCCGAGCGACAAGCAGCAAGCTTCAAGCCGCAAGCGACAAGCTCCCTAATTCTTTTTCCCTCATAAAGTTTCCAGTCTCTAGAGACGAGTGACTTTACTAGGATAAATGTATTGACAGGATGTGTTACGTGGAACGCAATTTGGTGTGGAGAGAAGCGTACAGAATTACTCTTCGTTACTTTTAATTCGACTGTAAAAAAGTGTTGGTGTTTGTTGTATCCGATGAGGTCAGGTATGCCTGGAAGTGCCAAATTTTCTAGTCTTGTCCACGTTATTTCTGGTGTAAATTTCTTAACTTCCAACCAGAATTTTCGCTCATCTTTCAAAGTAACTACACCTTCTTAATTACTTGTCCTAGCTTCCATCTTTCTTTCTCTATTGTGATAGCAAGTCGGTGTGTTTCACGTACACCCAACAACTTATTTTCTAATAATTGTATACCAGATACGTCATAGAACTCACCATTTGGTAAAACTACTTGCACTCTTGCCTCCTGTGAGACAGGTGATTTCATCATTTTATCTACAACTTGTTTTAATAACTTTCCTTGCATAATTTCTTATGTGAGAGTTTTTATACTAATCTATGTGCCAACTACTCTCAAAGCACTCTCCTTACGTTATTTGTTGGGGACACCGTCCAGTCTCCCATCAGATGCCCTATTGTAATTTACTCTATGTTACTATATATGTCAATGTATGTTACCAAAGAAATTAACAGAACAACAAATTAAGTTTGCACAACTACTGGTTACAAACGAAGGTCGTAAGACACCAACAGAATGTGCTGTTGAAGCTGGCTATGCAAAGGAGTCAGCCAAAGTCAGAGCTAGTGAGTTACGTAACCCACAAAGATTCCCATTGGTTGTACAATACATTGGTGAGTTAAGAGAAGAACTACAAAAGAAATACGAAGTGACTTACGAAAAACATATATCAGAACTTGGTAAGATACGACAACAAGCATTACAGAAAGGTGCTTGGTCTGCAGCCGTCAACGCAGAGGTAGCTAGAGGTAAAGCAGCAGGATTATATATTGAACAAAAAATTATTCGGACGGGTAAGCTCGAAGATCTAACGTCTGAAGAACTAGAGAGTCGAATGACTGAAATAATAAATCAATATTCTCCGATTCTGGAGGGTGTTGATGAAAAAGAATTAAAAGAACAAGTGCTATTAAAATCAAAACCTCATAAATCTTCATCATAAACATCTCTATCTTTTACATTGAATGTGTTTGGTTTCTTTCGCCAGGCATTGACTAGTATTGATCTTCTCTTACCTTTTCTCATCTCTGTAACTCTGTGCATCATACCTGTCTTAAACTTAACAAGTCTGTTTTTCTTTGGGTGTATCTTAACATCTTTATCACCGTTTGTTATCTCTAACACACCACCTTCAACATCATCTGCATGTGTGTAATACACTATGCCTTCTGCTGGCATTATAATTGTATCAAAATGTTTGTATGCATACTCATCCTTATCGTTATGCCAATCTAATTGATCACCAACAGGGTAGTCATTAATCCAATACTCAAACCCTTCATAGATATGCACTGGCCATACTTGTTTAATCAGATCATGTATGTGTGCGTGTGGTTTGTATTCTTCTTTACCATCCCACCAATTCATACCGTTGGCTTTTGATTTACTTAAACCATCTTGTAATTCTTTATCTTTTATGTAATCGTCTTCGACTTTCATTCTTCAATTCGTATCATTTTCTTAATGATAGATCTAGGGAAGCAGTTACGATCAGAGAACACTGCATCCTTTGTGTCATACGAAGAGAAGGTCCACACATACTTCTTATCTTTGTCAAAGATGTATGCTTGAGATATCATTGTAGCTGGTAGTAATTTCTTAACTTCGTCTGCTTCTGCATGACCAGCGTCACCGCACGGATCGAGCCAAACCAACTTATAAAAGTAGTATGTCTTCTTACCAATCTTTGCGTGTTTATATCTCTTCTTCCTTCTCATTATACACTTCTACATTATAGACATAAATTTATCAATTAAGGAGTCGTCCGTTTGATTTGGAAAATAAAAATGTAGAAATGTAGAAAAACATACTATTAGTCAATGATACCAACACTTCTAGCTTCTACATTTTGGTTACATTTTACACAGTTTTGAGTCATTTTGTTAAATAAGCTATATTTGACGTAGATTTTTTTCTACATTTTTGTGCGTCAGAAGTGTACAATTTACCAATATTTCAGCTCCTCGCCCCTCGTTTCTCGCCTCTGAGTTGTCCAGACACCAGCAGCGGGAATCAAAAATGTAACTTTTCTACACATAATTGTACCAGCCAGTTATAATGTATTTAGTTTCATCAGGACTAATGACTCCACGGTGCATGTGAGTAAAATCCGTCGGCCATATCAGGGTCAATCCGCATTTTGCTGGGGTAATTAGTTTCTGGTATTTAAACTCTGTGCCACCCTCATCAACGTCATTAAGATAAGTCATAAACACAAGACACCTTGTCGACTTACAATCTCTTTCACAATGCCAATTATAAAAACCACCACCCGGTTCGTATTTCTGTATGTTATATCCTTCAAACGTTGTATTGAAGTTAGCATACTTATCACGCACTTCAGGGTATCTTTGCATGTATTTCTCCAAGCATCCTTGCAGCGATTCGTTGTATTTATCAAAGGCAGTATCAGCACCATACATACATATGTCAGTGCTCTTCTTAACTTTGGTATCTACACGTTGTAAGTGTGCACCACCAATCTTACCTTCGACTTGTCTCTTCTTGTTAGTTTCAAAGAACTTGATCAGGTCTTCACAGATCTTTCTATCTATGACCCAACCACCAATAAAACTATCTAACGGTGTTTTGTAATCTATAAAATTCACTTAACCTCCATAACCATTTCCATTTGTATTGTCTAAATCTTGACCCATTTAAGACAAACTGTTGATAAAATAAATCCGGTGTACACATCATGATCACGCATTGTTCTATCCTTGTTCCGTAAATACAATCGTGAGCTGTAGCGTATGCAACACCTTGATAATAATAGTCTTCAATCCACTCCTCTCTCTTTGGCTTGTTTGACTGTTTAAAGTCAACAATACTTTCTCTGCCTTGATACACACCAACCAAATCGGTCTGTCCAGCGTATAGTCCTGGGTAAGATAAAACCACCTCAGAACCCCATACTTCCTCTAAATTAGAGAAACCCTTCTCAATGACTACCTTTGCCATCCGATGCGCTTCCTGGCCCACGTCTGTTAGATCTAGGCTATTGTTTCCAAGGATGTGATGTTCAAGAATACTATGCATTGCAGACCCTCTTTTGGCTGCCTCATTTTTGACACGGTTTGCCTCATTTTCGCCTTTCTTTGCAATCCATTTAGCCAAAGACTCTCGCTTCTCGTCACTCTGTGTTGCCGACAAGATTGTAGTTACAGACGGTAGTTTCTCATCACCAACGTCGTAGTGTCTTTGTCCATCTTTTAATGAGCGTACAGACTTTGGGTAAGTGAATCTTTTATTCCACTTGACCTTTGAAGAATTTTCTACAGTGCTCTCTGTATTCTTCATCGTCGTGCTCTTCGTATCTGGGTCTATCTTTTTCATAAAGTTCTTCTTTCTTTTCTTCTTTGATGGGTTTCTTTAATACTATTCTTTGTTTAATTGACATCTTTTCTATGGTTTCTAAAATACTTCAGCATCTCATGGTACGCATGCACTGCATTGTATTTTTTTCTATCGTATTTCTTTTTATTCTTAACAACCCTAGCCTTATACTTGGGTGTTCTTAATTCTTTTGCTATTGGATTATTTTTCATTGACATAATGATTTACTATTTTTAACAGATTTTCTTGTTTTGTCACGGCAAAAGGTGCAATACATTTAGCTATTTTATACGCTTCTCTATGACTACAGTTCCAACGCCATTGATCCTTCCAATGTGGCTTTGATGATGGAGACTTATTCTTAACTCTTTTACTTAGATTACCTACACCTGTAATTTTTTTAACGTGAGCTATTGTAGGTTTATCAGTCATAGATATATCTAGCGTACAAGTCAGACAGTAATATCTCTTACCTTTTCTACCTCTTCTAGCTCTGTATCTACGATGGAATTGGACACAGCCCTCACCATCAAAGAGTCCAGCTAAATAGATTGCGTCTTCTCTAAGCATATTTTATTCTTTCCTTGTTCTAATACATTGAATCCAAATGGTTTCAGTGCATTACTAATTAATTGCATATTGTATTTTGGATAGTCATCAAAGATAAATCTTGAGCTCCTCGCCGCTCGACTCGCAAACCATATCGCCTCGGACATAGCATCTTTGGTCATGTGGGGTCCATCAAAATGTACCAACGCAAATCGCTTCTCGCCGTTGGTATCCATAAACTCTGTGTCTTTCATGTTAGCCAAATGAAACTTACCTTGGTATCTAGCAAAGTCGACTAACAACTTATCTCTCATAACGTCAGTGTAATCACATGTATAGCTATCAGAGTCATCGTAGTGTTGATACTTAAGATCACCATATGGATCTACACCTATGTGCATGTAATTATTTTTTACATTGTCCATAATAATCTTAGAACCTAGTCCTTCTCTTACACCTATCTCACAACTGTAATGACCTTGGCAGTCAAAGTCTTTTGACCACTTGTCTAACAGTTCATACTCTATACTATCACCTTGAATCATTATCTTTCACTCTTCCGTTTGCTCCTCTTTTTCTATCAGGCCATTTACACTTTATTGTTGTCTTGCCGGTATCAGCATAGATAACTATGTCATGGCCGTATGGTTTATCGTATATCCAAAATTTTCTAAACGTTGGTATATCTATTACAGAATCTAACTTTCTGCTCACATTTCCCCCTGGTTTCTAAACTGATCTACTGCATCTTTTTCTAGCTTCGCAACCTTCTTACGTAAGTCATGTATCTCATCGACTTGTTTTTGGTTTGCTTTATGCAATACATCATTCCTAAATTTTAACCTACTGATCTGTTCTTCTAGATCATTTGGTCCTCTATCAGGTGCATTGTTACTCACTGGCCTCACTCCTTTCTTATTATAAACTGGATGCCAACTTGGATCATCTTGCATTTGAGCAATCATCGCTGCCCACTCTTCGCAATCTTTATGTGTCATCAATTTATTTGTCCTAGCGTTATCCTAACAAACCCAGTCTTTGGATCCCATTTCCAATCTCCTATCTCTCGTTTACTGCAACTTGTCAGGGTCAATACCACTATAATCATAATTAAAATCTTCATCTTCTACCTCTCCTGCTGATTCGCATTTTGCACATTGTATCGTTATCTTCTCACGTTCTGAAGAATCTTTCCAGATCCTTCTGTATCCATTGCCCATACAGGCGTCACATATTTTACGTACCATCTTCTTTCTTCTTTCTTAGTTTTGTTTTTGCCTTTCTGACTATGTACTTTGGGTCATAACCAGCCAAATTACATACTAAACAAAAGTCCCTGTTTGTCAAATCCACCCATTCTAGTGCAGATCTGTATTCACCAAATGTCAAAGGCAGTGCATGATGTCTTTCATTGCATGCTTCGTACACCCCTTGAGATAACACAGCTTTCCAAAGCTTCTCTTCAGGTGTTCTTTTCTGTTCGTGATGAACACTACTGTTTGCTAAGTCTGCCATTTAGTTTTTTTTCTTCCCTGTTAACTAAAATGGTTACCGTCTTACTTCTAGATGTATTTGGATCATCAGCAACTATTATCTTTCTTATCTTGTCGATCTTAGCATACGTCTCTTTCGAAACTGTGATGTTTTTATACTTGCTAAAGTCAGTCATTATATTGTAACCTTTCTTTATTATTATTTGTTTTTGTCAATATAGGACAATATCACAAAATATACAAGGGTCAAATGAAATTTTTATTAGTAATGCAGATGTGTTCTGCCTTAAATTTACAGTGCATGCCAGATGTAGTGGTTGGGAGCTTTGATAGCCACTATGACTGTGCAACCGTAGGTTATGTTAATGCTATGAATACTGTTCAAAGAATGGGACCTGAAATGATCAATAAAGATAGAATCATAATTAGATTCTCTTGTAATCCTACTGAGTCAACTTAATTTCACCATCTTTATGCCCTATTGTTTTGGCTGGTAAAAAGTTCATAGCAAGAGAGTATCTTTCTAGTTTAGAATGATTATAACCTATCTTATGCTGCATGTATGATGGAAATATAATTAGATCTCCTTCTTTTACAGTCAACGCAACCATGTTTGTGTTGAAAGCATTGTGTGATTTTTTTCTAATATCATAATAATTTAAATCATTCTTTTTAAATACTATTGTAAAATTATCTGCAACCTTACCATGTGGGTAGTATACAGCGCTTAACCAAAAGTTTTGATGTGCATGAAACTCACTTCTGTTTCCATGTCTTATACAATTTGCCCAGCTTGTAGCCATAACAGCATCATTATCATAACCAAAACTTTTTATTGCTTTCTTAACTTCAACATCAACTATGTTTTTTATTTGACCACCTAAAACTATTTGATCTAAAATGTTGTTGTCAGATATATGTTGCATTGTATCGTAGTCCTCGCCAGATGGTGGCACAGGTTTATATAACTTACTTTTTAACTCTGATAGTATAGCTTCGTGTGGTAATACCGTGCTAACTTTATATATGTTTTCTGTAAATAATACTGTGTTCATTGTGGTGGATCATCGTCGCAAACATATCCAACCACTTGTTTACCATCGTGTTCGTGGTAATACAAGTTGCTAAACAGTTTCCTTTGCTTCCTTTCAGTGACTTTTACGTTATAATGATACCAAGTCTCACAAGAAGTGTGTATTTCAAAACTTGTCATTTTTATTTCACCCATTGTTGTTAGATATAACAACGTTATAATAATTGGTTTCATACTAATAATCTTAAATTACCTGATACTGTAATTCTATATCCATCACTTGTATAAAATGGAAATACTTGATGTAATTGTTTTGCCGGGAACATTATTATCTTTCCTTCATAACTCTTATCTACATTTAAACTATCACAACGTATATCTCCACTATAATCTGTGTTGATAAATGCAAAATTTGATGTGTAAATAGAGTTTCTTTTAGGTACGTTATGTCTGTAACCACCTACCTCTCCAAAATATTCATACTCTTTTTCTAAATCAAAAGGTATATCTACAAATATAACAAACGAATAGATGCCTGAATGATTATGTGGTGGATTAAATTCATATTTCTTTTGATAGTTTACCCATAAACTTTCTATGTAAAAAGGTTTTGATGTATTTAAAACTGTTATACCTTTTGTATGTGATTGCATTTGTGGATGATCTAAACAATCTCCTAATATAAAGTCTTCAAAATTCTTGTCCCATTCTAATTTGTATTCTTCTTTGATATGTCCAATCAGTTTATGGTTCGCTTTGTCTCCTGCTTTTTTGGCTCTAGCACATTCTTTTTTCAACCAAGCAAATGTATTTTGTGGCAGTTCCATTGTCATGGCTCTTCTCCATTCTATCTTTTCTTTATCTTTCTCGTAGTTTGTCATCGCCCTTGGCCCCTATACTTCTTACGTTTGGGCACGCGCTTAGAATAATGCTTTGCGTGTCTACCCGGACGTTTCTTTGGCGTACGTTTTATGTATGTGTTTACACCGAAGAGTGGTTTTTTCTTAGCCATCTGTTTCTTTCAACTTTATGTTCTGTACAAACTGTCTGTCATTCTCGTCTAGTTTTAAATATTTTATAGAACCATTTACGTATTGTCTAGTTTCTTTCCCACATACTGTACACTTGTAATAGTCAGTTACAATAGCAACTAACAATGTATCTTCTTCACAGTGTGGACAAATTCCGTGAACAGTATCTATATACCCTATCTTTATTTCTTTGTAACTCATTCTAACCAGGGCTTATAAATAACTTTACCATCTTCTCTCATTGCACGTAAAGACTGTTGCCTGTTTGCTTCTGATGAATACGAACAATGTATCCAGCCCGATGACGGTTCGTTGTCTCGGTAGAACTCGAGGATCAATTGATCAAATTCTAATTCATTCTTAATCCAAAGAGCTAGCTCTCTATTGTCTACACCAGGTATTTCAAAGTCTGCTGCAGCTGCACCATCAAATGCTGTATGTTGGCTGTTAATACTACTACCAATCTCTGTGCAAAGTTGAGCACAACGGAATCCGCTAGATATGATTAGTGGCTTGTCATAGTGCGAACGCACTGGCTGTAAAATATTTATAGCTAAATTTTTTAAGTTCTCAATTTGTTGTGGATTAGGATTATTATTAATTCCCTTACGCTCCGCAGTCTGAGATTTTGTTAACTCATCAAGAGTTATGTTGGCTGTGAGTTTCATTATTCTATTATACTTAAAATTTTCTTACGATCCATGTATATCTCCGTCTTAGCTTTTACTTTTTTACAAGTAAATACAACTCTTTCGGGATTTACCTCGTTCTGGGCGATCCTCTTGGACTTCAAACAATCGGATAACGAGTTTTTATATACATGCTCTATCATCGTTCCGTTTAATGTAAGTAATAAAGCAAATACAGTTTCTATCATTGATGACTCCCATTTCTAATTAGTTTCTCTACATCTTCAGTTAACTTCTCAGTTCTTTTCTTTAAAAATTCTATGTTAACAGCATTGTTTCTCATACTTTTAATCTCTGCTTCTACATCTTCTAATAAACCACTAACGTGTTCTACAATCATGAAGAGCTCCGCTTCTCCAGCTGATTGACCTAACTCACCTCTTGGATATTTAATTCTAAACTCTGTGTTCTGTTCTAAATCTTTTTGCATCAACTCTATTTGAGTTGAGTGATTGTTAAGCGTTTCGTGCAATCCAAAATATGCCCAGGTTCCAATAGCAACCATCGCGATCAAACTGGCAACCGTCTTCATAGGCATTTGCACAGCGGCCTCTTCGGATATTTTCATTGGTTTATTTGCCATTCTTCTCCTTATAGTTGTCTAGTGTTACCACATCTGGATTGTCTTTTAAATACTGTTCTTTTAGCTCTGTCCAGTAGCTAATTTTAGGATCAAAGTCTCTTTCACCAAAAGATTGCGTAGATACAAGGCCTAATTCTGCACACATATTAATTAACTCTGCAAACTGTGGAGGTGGTGGGTTAATTCTAGGCACTCTTTTACATTCTTTTACAAGCTCCAATTGCGTTTTTATCTTTTGTTTTTTTCTTTGTTCGTTTGCAAACTCTTCATCACACACAGGACCAATAGATTTTCTCCATCTAAAACCTAACACTTGTTGTTGGCTTTCATCATTTGTTCCTGTCTTATATTCTTGTTGTCTTACTTCTGAATAAGCTTCCCAACTACCTTGATCGCAGCTGTTAGTACCATCATTTAAATATTCGTTTCTAGCTTGCACTGATGATGTCACTACAAACAAAAAGAAGATAATCCAAAATGTATTACCTGTTAAGATCTTTAATATCGTATGCATGTTCCCTTACTTGATCAGCTAATTGTCTGTATAAATTTTCTGCCATCTCCCACGTTGCTTCAGCTGCAGATAATCTTGTAGCAACTTCAGTTAGCTTATCTTCAGCTACTTTTAAATCTCTTGATAAATTAACAATGGTTTGTTTATTTGCTTCGATTGTATCAGTAAGACTAAGAACATATCTTACAGACGTAAATGTTCCGGCTAGTATTGCAGCCACAACAGGTACAATTACTATGTTCTTTTTTACCCATTCAAACCTGGATAATTTAGTCTTAGGTTGTTTCTTTGCCATAAATTACCTGTTGAATCTAGACACGATCCAGTCAGATACCCATGCCCAACCAGCTTTAATTTTGTCCCAAACTTTGCAACAAATGTTTTTACATTTTTCAATCATGTTTTTTCTCCTCAATTTCATAGAAGAACCTGTCCGTATCTTCTGTACGCCACGCTCTACTATCTTCTACATTCCATTCAGATGTTTGCACTTTCCAATCTGGGATATTGTCCTTTACTGTGAACGAAGGTATGTCCCATATACATCTATTGTTTGGCTGTGCTGCATAGTTCCCATCGTCTAGGGCTATGATATGAGCACATTTGTGCTCGTGCGGAATCTCTGAATGGTCCGTGTCAAGTATATTAGACTCTGGATGAGCGAAGTCAACCGTAAATAAGTATGCACCTGGATGCCATTTTTTGTCTTTACCTATATATTTACCAGACTGTCCGGCTAGGATATCCCAAGCATGTACAGAAGGATAATAACTAAAACAATTCCAAAGCTGAAGCTCATCAAGTCTACGCCTAGGAACATCCTCAACCTTAAATCCACGTTGAATAAAAGCCGAGATAGGTAGCCTATAAAAGATTGCACCATTTTCCATAATGGCATGAAAAAGAATAGACTTGCCCGTAATAGAACTAAGACCAAAGATAATACAATCTTCAACTTCACCATGATGACTCTTAAGATCATAGAGATACTCCTTTCTTATTTGAGCATAAGTTACCGGTATGTTTGCGTTTAAGTAAGCCATAGTTATACATGTTTATTAAAAAAGACACTCATTGTAAACCGATATGCCGGACCAATCAAGTTTTGTGATTTAATTGTGTGTGGTATTTTGCCATCAAAGATTACTAATCTATTTGGTACAAACGGACTACACAGTTCAACCGTCTTCCTATCCTCCTTATAAAATATAGTTTCACCACCCCACTCTGGATTCCAAGTTATATTTGCATAGTACAAAGCAACTATTTGATCTGGATGCATATGTATAAAATTTACATCCATAGGTTTGGTTAAATTGATAATACATTTGTCGTAATGTTTTTCTGATAGCTTCAGCTCTTTTAGAATAGGTGGTAATATTTTTATCTTGTCTACGTCTTCTTTACTGTATTGACTATGTATGTTTGGATATGCTCTATGTTGTGGTTCATCGCTGTCTTCCCACCCTATCTTGTATAAAGACTTAATTATAAAATTAAATATGGCTTGTGATTGATCATTTGGAAAAAAATCATTTACTGTTTTGATCATAAATGTCCCCCCAAGAATTACCAAACTCATAATCAACCTTGTTAGGAACTTTAAGAGTAACAGCATTCTCCATAATCTTAATTATCTTTTGTGCTTGTGCCTCGTCTTTTACAGATATATCTAACTCATCATGAATCTGTATGTGAGGTACAATACCTTCGTTGTATAAATCTAACATTGCTTTCTTTGTCATGTCAGCTGCAGATCCTTGTATAAGTTTATTCAATGCTTTGTATGTAAAAGCTCTACGTATGTGTTCTAATTTATATGTTGATACAGCTTCGTCAAAATCCATAGGTTTGTGCATACCAAAAGACTTTGGTTCCCATTTATTAAATCTACATCTACGTCCTAATAACGTACCAATAGATCCAGAGATCTGTGCGTGTCTTGATGTAGAGTTCATTAGTTCTTTAACAAAAGGTACATTCTCATGGTATTGATTAAACAAATCTTCTGCTTCTGCTTTTGTGTTTAGTCCTAACTCTGCTTGTAGTTTTGCTTTACCCATACCATAGAACAATCCTAAGTTAATTGTTTTGGCTTGTGTTCTAGATATGTTTGCCATATCAGCTACAGTCTGGTGAAAGTCTACATCGTTGTTATTAAATTTATCTACAATTTTTTCTACAGAATTATCAAAACATATTGGTTCAGTGCTAGCTGCATAGTGTACAACTAATCTTGGTTCTTGTTGACTGTAATCAAAACAACCCCACTTGTGTCCTTCTTCTGGTAAAAATAAAGAACGAATCATAGGACCCAAGTCTTTGTTCCTTGCAGGTATCTGTTGTAAGTTTGGATTTGAATAACTAAACCTACCTGTAACTGTACCACCTTGGTCAGATCTTATTGGGTTTATATCTGCATGTATTCTACCTCTATAATTATGTTTTAGTATTGTATCTATGAAAGTTGTGTGTGCCTTGTTTATCTCTCTGGCTTTTGCTATACTTTTAACTACAGGATTACTATGTGTGGAAAGGAAATTTTTTGTAAATGAAGGTGACTGCGTTTTCTCGGTTTTGGCGTAGGTCAAAGAAAGTTTATCAAATACTTTGGCTATCGATCTTGCTGCCCATATTTGAACATCTATTCCTGTTTCTTTTTTTACTTGTAATAGGATTGATTCTTCCTGTTGTAATAACTGCTTCTTCAATTTATGAGCACGTTCTACATCGACACGAACGCCTTTAAATTTCATATCTATCAAACACGGAAACAACTGTGATTCTAAATCAAATATCTCTACAAGATTTTTCTTTTGTATCTCTGCAGATAATCTTTTAAATAATTCTAGTGTTAAGTATGCATCTTGTTCTGCATAACTACCAACATACATTGCAGGTAATTTATATAATTCAGATTTAGGATCTATACCCCATGACTCTGCAGCATCTTTCAAAGCTTTTTCGTCTTTTGTTTTTCTAAGATAGTCATATGAAATACTGTTTAGTGTGTACCATAATCTATTCTCATCAATTAAAGATGCCATCAACATAGTGTCCATGATATGTCCATTGATAGGTATACCGTATGCTCTTATCCAACATACATCATACATTGCATTGTGAAATATTTTGTAAGAGTCTGTTGCACAAACTTTTTTAAACCATTCTAAAACAATTCTTCTATCTAAATTACCACCACCTTCGTGTGCAATAGGATAGTAACCTTTCCATCCTTCTGTTGCCACAGCTATACCAACAATCTCTCCATGTCCTTGTATGGCGCCAGATCCTTTTGATCTTAGATCAGGATCTTTTGTTTCTAAGTCAATCGCAATATATTTTTCATGCGATAAATCAGGAAATGTTTCTGGGCAATCCCATTCAGTTTGTGCTGTAAACATTATTTCTTTTTTCTTGTGTCTTTTAACTTTAGTATTTCTAATTCACAATAATGAATTATCTTCTCTAAATCTTCTATCTTATTTTTAAATAAATATCTACATACATATTTCACAACGCATCCCTGAAAGAATGAGAGATTATTTTTTGAAATAAACTCATACGGCTGAATGTAAAAATTTTTGTAGTGACTCCCTCCAACCTGCCTTGATTGTGGAAATGCTTTTTCTAATCCATCTGGATCTGTCATACTATTGGTGCTCCTATATTATATTGATATTCGTAGTATTGACTACATACGAATAAGTTTTCTTTTGCTCTTGTTACACCTACAAACCACGTACGATGCTCTGGATCTGCATTGTCTCTTGATGCATCATAGATAATTTTTTCAGTATCTGTAAACAAAGCTACGTTTTCTGCTTCGTCTCCTTTTGCTCCGTGTATTGTAGATAGTCTTATTCTAGCTGGTTTCATTAAGTCGTCACCAGACTCTAATAATTTTTTTATGTATAGTTTGCTTTGGTTTGGAAAGTTTAATATCTCCCAGCTGCCCGACGCTAGCAACCCGTGATGTTTTCTAAGTCCTTCTAAATTTATTGAGTCTATGCTTTTCAATGTTTTACCACCAGCAAAACCTCTTTTTAAATGTCCATCTCTTACAGTCATGTAATCCCAAAGATCACCTACATCATCTTCACTTACAGATGCACCTTCGTTCAAACGTTTCCAAACTCTATATGCATTTAGCATTTTAGGTGGTAGTAGTTCTTGTGATTTAGATTCAAATCTGTAACTCATCCTGTATAAATGTTCACGTAATGGTTCTAACATTTTATTCGTTCGAGTCAATACTAACCACTCATCTTTATGTAATGGTAATTCTGTAAAACGTGCATTCATATTTACAGATCCTTCTCTGTCTGCTGGCAGCCATTCTTTTTCTAAACGTCTACCCATGTATGGAAAAATACTTGTAGCTAATCTATGTACCTCTCTAGGAACTCTAACAGATTGTATTTGTGGATCGAAGGTACCTTTTAAATCTATAAATATTTTTGCTGAAGCTCCTTGAAAACTAAAAATAGTTTGATCATCATCCCCTGCAATGTATGAACGAGCACACTTACTCTCAATATAGAAAAACATATCCCATTGCAGAGGACTTAGATCTTGGGCTTCATCGAGGAAAACACATTGTAGTGGTGGACAACGGTCCTCCTCGACAAACTTGGAAATCATATCAGAGAACTCAACCATACCTGTGCTCTCTTTGTATGTTTTTAAATCTTCAGCTATTTGTTCTGTTAGCCATACGTCTGTAGTATAATGTAAACCTAATTCTACTGCTGCATTTTCAATTGTTGTCTTTTTATTTCTAGCTAACTCTATAATACGCATGTGTGGGTTTTGATGTTCTACATGTCCAGTAACAGTTAGTCTTTGTTCAAAGTTTAAATTTTGACAGATCTTAGAAAAGTTTTTAAAACCTTTCCATTTGTCACCTGTAAGTAATTGTGTCTTAGTATTTATATTAGATTCTCTTGTACCCATAGAATGCATTGTGCTTACATATACGTCATCATTCTTAATTCTTTCTTTAGCTACATTAGCTGCAATGTTACTAAAAGCTATGTATGCAATCTGTTCAGGGTTAGTGCCTTGTTTTAATTCTTTATCTAGATACTGCATCAAAGTATATGTTTTACCCGTCCCCGGTGGACCAGGGATAATTGTTCTATGCATAAGGTGCTTCTTTCATTTTATCTTTTCTTGTATTTGGTTTATCTAGTTTGACTGTTGGTAATGACATATACCTTGCGCTCTTGCCATCTATCTTGCCAGTAATCTCTTCTGCATCAAACAATGTTTCTAACATTCTTGCTGTCTTTTGTTTTTGATATTTCTTTGTGTCCCAGATTTTTGTTCTGATCACATACTTCCAGAAGTCTTTAAATTTAAAATAACTTATTCCTTCTTCTGTATATGATAGTCCACGCAATACATCTTTCCAATCTTTGCCTGGTATCTTGTTTATATAATCTGCTACTAATTCTTTTAGTTGTACATCTATCTTCGTAGACTCTGGAGCTTCAATAGGTATTGTGTCCTTCAATAATTTATTTATTAACTTTCTCCACACTAGTTTGGCAATAGGTGGCATAGCTTGGTTTATTTGTTCTAAACATTTGAGAGAGAATCTATCTGGTTCGTGTAAGTCTTGTGATTCTACTTCTACAACTTCTTCACCAACAGTCACATAATACAACGGTGGATCAGAATCATACTTCTGTATTTCTTTTATTTCTACATCAGGTACACCATCACCTACACCAAACTCTTGCAACACACATTTTTTAGAATTGCAATAAGATACAATAGGTTCGTCTTTACATTTGTAGTTATAATCTTTGCCGTCTATTGATTTAATTAATGTGTCTACTTCTTTTTTATCTAGTGGTGGTTTGCAATACAAATCATTATATTTAAATATTTCTATTTGCCATTTGTCAGGAAATCTTTTTTTACAATACACACCAAAGTTATACATTGCATTGTTTCTTTGGCCGTTGGGTATTCCTTGTTTAGATAGTGTAACCAAACATGGTGGCGCACCTTTGAGTAGATTGTCAACAACTTTTTCTTCTTGTATGGATAATTTAGAGAGTTGATCTTCTGTTAGTTTTACTTTATCATGCGCTTCAAAAAACTGAATTAGGTCCATAGCTGACCCATCATCCTTAATTCCATATCTCGTAGACAACAATGCATTGTGATAAGGCAAGTTTAAAAAACTACCTGTGCCTCCCTTTTGCATATCTACTTTATTTTGTTTTGGAAATATTTCTGCATTGGCATAACCTAGTTTGGCTGCCATCTCTTTTAGTTTACCTCTAAATAATGCTGCAGGTACAAAGCCATCTGTAAATAAAAATACATGTGCACCTCCAGATTTAGATCTACATACTAATAATGGAAACTTATATTCTCTTATCTTTCTAATTAATTCTTTGTGGTCAAAACCTTGATATACGTCAATATCTATACAAGACCATTTACATTTATTTTCTTCGTTTATAGGTATGATACCAAGGGCAGGATCTTTACCCATCAAATGATCTTGGAACATTTGTTTGGTAGGTCTTTGTTTTATTATAAAAGATTTTGTTTTGTGCTTACCTCTTTCGTCAAACTCGTTTGTCTTTCTAGTTTGACCGTATGCACTATACGAGCCTTCAAATATATTTATAAATTTATCTACGTCTGTCATCACCACTATGGATTTGGAGGCGGGACGAAGCAACGTACCGCCCCCAAAAATTGTTATGCCTTGTTTCGGATTGCTTCGTAGAACTTCTTAGCTCGTTCGTACATTTTAGCATCCTCTAACATCCCAACTTTTTCTACGTTGTAGCCGTACCATTGATTACCTTTACCTGTATTTAATACAGAAGATAACTTGTACATGTGGCTAAACGATGGTGGTGTGTATGGACCTTGTTCTCCATCTAAAGTTATTGACTTCATCATGGAGTTCCATTTTCTGCTCACTTTTCCTTGTGATGAGCTCATAGATATCATTGCAGTCTCAGAACTTTTTGTTCCAAGAATGATTACAAAGTGCTGACCTACTGTCAAAATGTAATTACCATTTTGCAGTCTGTCTTTACCATCAGGGCCTTTTGTAGTTTTGTCTAGAACATCCGAAGTATCTGGATAGATATTTTCAGGTCTACCTGAACCTGTTCCATAATCTGCCCATTCTTGGTATTCTAATTTATAATGACATGGAATAACCATTATTCCTTTGTCACCATCATATAACTGTTTCGTAACAGTATTTAAGAACATACCAGGTTCTGCACCTTCTACGTAATTTTGATTACGCTTCTGTGCTTCTGCTGATCCATTCTGTAAAAGCTTCAAGATAGGTGGAGCCAGACTTTCTGTCTTCACATTCTCAAAACCTTTTTGTGCATCTGCCTCAAATAAACCTGCAGATGGTAGGTTCGCTTTTTTAGTTGCTACTTGTTTCGCGTCACTCATTTCTAGTTTCTCCTTGTTATTTTAGTTTGGTTACCCTCAAACGGTTTGAATAGCTCAGAAGGAACATCTTTACCGTTTTCAAGACGTTCTCTTACTAGAGCCTTTAGAGTCATAGGGTTCACACCAATCTTTTGAACCGGCTCAAACCCTTGACCCTTTGCAAGGTCAGCGTATTGCGCTGCCTTGTTGTCTTCGCCACGACCAAAGGTAACGGTAATGTCATTTTTAATAACATCACCTAGACCGTTGTTACGAAGCCATGTAAAAGCTGCTTCCTGTTGATCTTTCGGAATAGAGGCGCCGTATACTTTTTTGATTTCTACTGCTTCGCCATCTTTCAGCTTTAATTTTGTAATCTGCATTTCATCCATCATTGCAGGAATTTCTATTGATGAAACAACTCTTGCTTTCTCTTTTAATTTTTTAAGAGACTCTTCAGCATTTGCTATCTCATCTTCTAAATCTTTTAACTCAAAACATTTATCAGACAATCGTTTAGCGGAATCTATTTGTTCCACAGATTGCATTCTATCTTTTTCAAAATTTATCTTTGTCATAACTTTCTCACTTTCTTATATATAGGTTTTTATATTAATGTCAAGACTTATTATATAGTCTTATTTCTACTGGATAATATCGCCTTTCTTGTTTGTCCCATTTCAATAAATTAAATTCACCATTTGTAATATCCGATACTATTGAACATGCAACCCCTATGATAGCTGGATCTCCAGTTAGTAATAAATAATCTTTAAGGTTATAATCTTTTAATTTACTCCTCAGGGTTGTAATTACATATGTTGGACTCAAAATGATTTGTGAGTTTTCTGGCAAACAAACTTTTAAGTTACCAAATTGTGTTGCACCAATAATATTTATTTTAGGCACACCTATCTTTGAACCAGGGATGTCTTGAATAACGTATACATTTCCCTTGTTACCAGTTGGTTGGTTTGACATTCTCATTAGTAATATACCCTTCTTGACATATCCTATCATATAATATATATGCTTCCAATAGAAAGTAAAAAGAATTATGAATTATAAATACAAGACACCGCCTTTTGCGCACCAAGAAAAAGCCCTTGAAAAGTCATGGGATAAAGAAGTATTTGCGTACTTTATGGAGATGGGTACTGGTAAATCAAAGGTACTTATTGATAACATTGCTATGCTATACAACAAAGGTAAGATAAATGGTGCTTTAATTATTGCACCAAAGGGTGTGTATAAAAACTGGTTTGATCAAGAAATACCAAACCATATGCCTGATTACATACCTAAAAAAATTGGGTTGTGGAGAACAAACCCTAATGCAGTAGATCTTAAACCTATGTTTTCTACAGGTGCTGAACTACATATACTATTAATGAATGTAGAAGCATTCTCTACAAAAAAAGGATTACAGTTTGCACATAAATTTTTATCATCACATAATTGTTTAATGGGTGTTGATGAGTCTACTACAATAAAAAACCCTGCTGCAAAGAGAACAAAAAATATTTTATCATTACGTACTCTTGCAAAGTATAGAAGAATACTTACAGGTTCTCCTGTTACTAAATCACCATTAGATTTATTTTCACAATGTAATTTTTTAGACCCATGGTTACTAGATCAATCATCTTATTATTCTTTTAGAACTAGATATGCCATATGCAGAAAGATACAAGTTAATGGTAGACAAGTTGAGATTGTTGTTGGTTATAGAAATTTAGGTGAGCTATCAGATAAGATAAAACCTTTTTCTGATCGTGTGTTAAAAGATGATTGTTTAGATTTACCGGAGAAAACATATTTGAAACGTACGATTGATTTATCAGATGAACAAAGAAAAGTTTATAATCAAATGAAGAAAGAAGCTATTGCTGTCCTGAATGGTAAGATGGTATCCACAGCTACTGTAATTACACAACTGATGAGACTACATCAAATAACTTGTGGTCACTTCACAGCTAACGATGGCACAGTACAAGAAATAAAAAACAATCGTATACCACAGCTTATGGACATATTAGAAGAGGTAGAAGGTAAAGCTGTTATATGGGCCCACTACCGATACGATATAGAAAAAATTGTAGAAGCGATCTCAAAAAAATACGGACCTAATTCTGTGGTTACATATTATGGTGATACCACAACAGATGAGAGAGCTGTTGCTATTAAAAAAATACAAGATCCAGAATCACCAGTAAGATTTATTGTGGGCACACCACAGACAGGTGGGTATGGTATCACTTTGACTGGAGCTTCAACTATGATATACTATTCAAACGGTTATGATCTAGAAAAAAGACAGCAGTCCGAAGCTAGGATAGACAGGATAGGACAGGAGAAACCAATGACGTATATAGATATTATGGCAGAAGATACGGTTGATACAAAGATAGTTAAGTCTTTACGTCAGAAAGTAAATATAGCAACAGAAATAATGGGAGAAGAATTAAAACAATGGATCTAGAATATTTTGTAGAACCAGTATTTAAAATAGATTTTTTAAAAATCAAATGTAATGACTGGAATAATAAGAAAACTAATTTAAAAACAACAATGGATCAGTTTGCAGAGATAGGTAGAAAAGAATATTTTTATTCTAATAGAGACTCTTGTACGTTAGATCATAATTCTTTGAGTTTATTAATACCAAAAGAAATAGAACTGTTAGAAAAAGCTTATGGTAAAATAAACATAACATCAGTATGGTCAGCAAGTTATGGTCTAGGTCAGTATCACCCACCACATAATCATGGTGCAGAAGGTTATGCAGCTATCTTGTATTTAGATTATTTACCAGATCATTCACCTACAATATATATGCAGCCGTGGAATGATGACATGGGTAAAAGTGTTTTATTCAAACCACCTGTAGCAGAAGGTGATATCGTTGTAGCACCAAAATTTATTACGCATTATACAGAGCCAAGCAAAATGCAAGAAGCAAAAAGAATAATTGGTTTTGATTTTTTAATTCATAAAAAGGTTAAATAAACCGACAAGCGTAAGTATTGTGGTAAAAGCACCACCAACAATCCAATAAATTACAGTGTCTGTTTTTCTTTCTAACTTTCCTACGTCTTGATGTAAGTGATCTATTTGTCTTTTAAAACCTTGTACATAACCATACAGAGATACTAAATGTTCGCCAGTTGTCTTTGGTGGTTTTCCGTTTGGCATTAAAAACTTCCTGAATATCCTGTTGGGTCGTCTGAATAGGCTGACATAGAAGCAGCTCCATCAAATGATCCAAGGCCTCCTCCGCCTCCGACAGGTCCTTCTTCTCCAGCAAAACCATCACTTAAACTTTTTGCTGTAAATGTGCCTGCTCCACTCGGACCATCTCCTGTATTTAAATCGTATTTACCTGACACAATATTATTAATATCATCTAGAGTTACACCCATTCCTAAAGCGTTAGATATACCTAATAAATTTCTTGTACTAAAATTTTTACCGGATCTTGCTCTATCTAATAGATTAGAAAATCTACCAGCAAGCTGTCTTTGTCCTCTAGCAAAATCAGAATAGTAACCACCACGAGCGTTTTGTTTATCTAAAGCTGCAGCAATATCAAAATTAGGATCTCTTCTTAATTCATCTCTAAAAGCATATTGCGCAAGAGGTGTGTTAGTTATACTAGGACCTGCTTCTCTGTATTGAAACTGATCCCCTAAAAAATCTAGAGCATTACCTATGATGCCTCCGCCCCCTATGTAATCTAATAATTTACCGCCGCCTTCTGTAAGAAGTTGTAAAATACCTTTATCCGAAGTTGTATCACTTTCCATCAACTCACTGTCGCTATACGCATCCATATCAATGTTATCTTTTGGTATGTCAAAAGTTCTAACATCACCTTGCCTATCTAACTCTATATTTCTTCGTATTGCTTCATTAGTGTCTACTCTTTCAATACCAGACATGTCTCTTAGAGTATTACCAGGGTTGCTTCGTCTTGCTAATTCTCCCATAGCAGCAAAGTTACCAATGTTAGCTAGTGTTTGAAGTTCTTCATCTGATAACTGTGTTAAATCCATTATGCTAATCCTCTGTTTCGAAGCCTAATCATCTTCTCTTCTTCTGATAATAACGTCTGTTCTGCAGGTGTCAAGCCAGTGTTCATCGCAGTTGGTGCCTGTACGACTGCAGGATTAGGTTGTGGTTGCTCGGGTAATGGCACTCTAGATTGTGGCTCTGGTTGTGGTAAATAATCCTCTAATTTAAACTGCCATTCTTTGTTAAGGTTTTGTTCCTGAAAATCTTGAAACATTTTATTTAAAATAGGCTCAGATTTACTGTAAAAATTCTGTCCTGTTTTTTGCTCTACTTCTATCAATGCTTTACGTATATCCTTACTAGGGAAGAAAGGCTTAAATTTATTTGATTCTATATATTGAAGATCTTTTTTTCTATTTCTATCTATAAATGTTTTACCTATAGCATCTTCTGACATACCTAAAGTTTTAGCACTGTTAATTTTATTTTTCATAGTTTTAGTAGCGTTAAACATAGCTCTATTTGCTACAAAGAATCTTTCAATAACTTCTTCTGGTGATTTGTTTGGTCTAATCACACCTTCTTTACCTCCAGTAAATTCTTTTCTAGAGTTACGTATGCTAGCGTTATAATCATTTATTGCAAACTCAAGAGCTGCTTCTGGTTTTACAGGTATTAATCTAAATCCAAATACACCTGCAAGAGATTTATCTATTTCTATAACATCACCGTTTCTATCTGGTTTACCTGTTGCAGAATCAATAACTCTTACAAACTGTTTGTATTGTGGTAATTGTGATTCAACGACATGTTTTAACATTCGATCGTATCGTTCGTTTCTAGGCGTATCGTCTGTGTATAAAACTGTACCATCTTTTGTTCTACCACCTCTAGCTACAATGTCACCAATAGCTTCTGTAAAGATAGACTCACCTATAAATGGATTAGCTGTTTCACCCATAGCATTTTTAAGTCCCTCATAAAAACCTTTTGCTAATACTTCTTCGTCTTCAATACCTTGTTGTATCTGTTGCAATACAGTTCTAAACGGTCTTTGCACTGTGTCATACACATTGTTATGACTCCAATCACTATAAAATAATTCACCAGTCTTAGGATCTTTTACAAATATAAGTTGTGAGTTTTTAGACCAAGGTGCAACACCTAAGTCTCTCGCTGCTAGTGCCTCTTTATCAGATACACCGAAGATAGCTTTTGATCCTTCTACAATACCATATGGTATAGCAGAGAACGCAGCAGCTGCACCTGCAGCTCTGGATAAACCAATGTTTTTCATAGGGTTTGTACTTTTAAAATAATTTAAACTACCTGTTACAGGATCTCTTATATCTTTTAATATTTGTTCAAAGATACCACCACTAGTTCTAAATACTTCTGATGGCCAGGACATAAAATTACCAAATGGTGTAACACGCATTGTTCTTACAAAGTCACCAACATATGCATAGTTTGGTATTGTGTTTCTTACAATATCAGCAGCTTCTTCTTTTATTTCTTGAGCTGACTTTTTAATACCTGCTTTTGCAAATGCATCCGCTCTTCTAAGTTTTTCTGTTTCGTACATTGTAATTTTCCAAAAGTCATCTTCAGCTATATAGGCGTCCTGCATTACCTGACCAGCTTTTCTTGCTTTTCTTAATGTACCTTCACCTACTCTACCTAGAGCTCTTGCCATGGGTTTTAAAATAGAATCAGTTGCTATGTTACCAGACTCAAATATTTTAGCATCACGCATAAGGTTTTTAAGATCACCCATTCTTACGTTAGTATTTGTAACACCAAGTTCTAATAGTTCTCTGTAGTATTCCATAGCTTTTGGATCTCTTAATCCTAGGTTCAAACTTTTTCTTGCTTGGTTAAAACCTCTTACCATGTAAACAGGATTAGTTAGTGCACCATTTGCTATTGCAAATGCAGAAGAAGATAAGAAGTTTCTAAAGTGTGTAGGTATAGATAAAACTGTTTTTGCATATTGTGATACTGCCTTTGGTGTTAAGAATAAATTTCTATATGCACCTGATGCTGTTCTAGCTGCAAAGTTACCTTTCTCTCCTCTCATCCACTCAGATACTTTGGATGCATTACTAAATGCTTCTGCTATTTCTTTTGATGTATGTTGACCTTGTAATCTATTTATTAAAACGCCATCAGTAAAATATTCTTTTACGTAATCATCTATCTTTACAATCTCTGTGTTTGGTAAAGCTTTTCTTGCATCTAATGGATTTGCAAAGAAAAAACCTTTTGATCCTGGAGCTGTTGCAGAGGTAGCTGCATCTTTTAATTTTTGATCAACATCTAATATTTCATCAAACAGTTGGTTCTTTCTAGCTATTGTAGATAATCTATTTATGCCTTCAAATATTGAATATCTTGCGTCTTCTATTTCACCAAACAATTCTCTGAATGCTTTACTACCCTTACCTATAACTTTTAATTCCTGTGAACCATCTGGTAATTCTTTTGATAATGTTTGTGCAAATGTTTTTATGTTTGTAGCATCGTTAGCACCTTGTGTTAAATTATCAAACTCAAAAGAAGGTAGTTTTGTTTTAGGGTTGTATTGTCTTGCTTGTGATAAAACACTATTTACCATCTGTTCTGCTGTTTCATCTGTAATAGGATTATTATTTTTAGCTGCATACCTTTTAAATATTTCTTTTACTTTTTCTACAGCTTCTTCTGCAGGTTTATATCTTTGATAAAAACCAAAGTCTTGATTCTGAAATATTCTATATGTTGTTCCGATAAATTGTTTTACTCTGTCTCCCATAAGTTTTCTTAAATCTTGTTGTAGTTTTTTACCAGCTGCTGCTTTCATACCTACAGGTCCTTGAGCTGTAATATCCAAAAGATTACTAAATCTTTCTCTTACTTTAGTTGCCGCAGTCATAATGTTATTTATGTTTTCTTCTTTTGCACCTTGTTTTCTAGCAGACTTTGCAAAAAGATTTGCAGCATCAGCTGGTATACCTTTTTTTATATCTCCCTCAAACATCAAATCATTTACTTCTTTTAAAAACTTACCTCTGTTTTCATCATTTGTTTTATTTAAAAAATTTTTAAGTGTAGGAAACATTTGATTTACTTCTTTATCAATACGTTTTACTTGTTCCATAGCAAAATTTGTATCTGCCATCTGTCTACCTTTTTCAGTTCTTTTAGCTAAAAACACTTCTTGAGGTTGTGCACCTCTAGGTCTAAAAGCAGAACCGACTTTATCAAAAAATCTTATTAATTTATCACTGCTGTATGCCATCTGCTTACCACGTTTACCTAGTTCTCTTAATGCAAAACCTGTACCAAATACTAATCCGGTAAGGGGTATAGACTCAGAACTAAATTTCAATCTGTTTAATAATTTTCTTGCAGCATCTTTTTGTGGATCTGCTTGTACATCTCTATCTAACTCTGTTGGACCAGCTTCGAATACATCACCGATAGTTCCTATATCTTCTACATCACCAACTAAAGTTTCTCCTGCTGCGCCACCTAAAGCAATTACACCTATGTTTTGTTTTGCTGATAATGTAGGTGCAGCTTTCTTTAATTGTTTTGCTTTCTTTAAACCTTTTTGTAAATTTTTTGCTTTAGGATTTAAATATGTGCCAGCTTTTCTTGCACGTAATGCTTTTAGTGCTACCTTTCTTGCTGCTGTTGCAGCAAACGTTGCTGGTACACCTATCTGTACTAATGCTTGTGTAATTTTACCTGCAGCTGTTTTTTCAGCTGTCTCTTCAAATATATTTATTTTATCAAATACCTGTTCTACTCGTGCTGCAGCATCTGTTGTAATACCAGTTAGATCCATTAACTCTGCACCTAATGAAAATATACCTTCAGGTACTTTAATAACACCTGACGCTATACCAGCCATAGCACCATGTATTTGACTTATTTCATTCTCGTCTGCTGGAGGCGGTGTTAATGTTTCAACTTCATCAGCACCAATGATAAATTCCTCTGGCTTTTCTATAGAGAAATCTTGTTCCCCTTTAGGAATTATAAATTCCTTATCATCCATGTTACTCCTCTGTATCTGGAGCTTGTTTTCGTAATGTCGATTGATCTGCTTGTACTAATTTACCGTCGTCTACAATGTAAAACAGATTGTTATATGGATTTAAAAAAACAGCTCCGTTTGGTTGTCCTATTAATCTTGACATGTCTGGTCTAGTTTTATCATCGTCATCCATTTTTAGGATACCTTGATAAAATATACCAGGTGTTGTTCTAGCCTTTGCAACTTTAGGAGCTATGTTAACTGCTATTCTTCTAGCTTCATCTCCTACCACATCTTTGCCCAAAGCGGACTGTACTTCTTTTGTAATTGCTGCAATAGTACCAGACTCATAACCTTTAGCTAATTTTCTATCTAGTGTTCTATCTGCAATATCTTTTTTAATTCCTAATTCAAGACCTTTCAGAGCACCAGCTGTGCCTAAAGATTTACCTGCTTGTCTTGCTTTTAACGCTTGACCAACAGGCGCTTCAAAAGCAGAAGCTAAGTTTGCAAGTGTACCACCTTTACCTGCAGTTGACATACCTCTTAATCCACCTTGAATTAAAACGTTAGTTAATAAATCTGAATCAGATGGCTTACCTAGGTTAGCAAGTTTCATAGCTGTTTCAGCATAGCTTCTACCTGATGGTGATAAACCTGATGTTTCAAATATCTCTTGAATCATTTCTTCATTAGTACCAGTTTTAAAATTAGTTCTAGGTTTAGCTAACTCCATAATACCTTCGTTAACTTCTCCACCTCTTCTGAACATTGGTCTTTTTAAAGTTACACTCATTATTTAGATCCTTGTATTAATCGATAGATACCAGCCAACGTAGCACCTGTGCTTAATCCTGTTTGTAATGCACCTGGAGAAGGTGTTGTCATTTGTTTCTCTCCACCAGGATATCCTGATATCAAAGGTACAATGCCTTGACCTAAAGTCTGAGCTGCTTCCAAAGGTTGGAATGCTTGTCTTTGTGCAAGTTGTTGATCAGCTGATAATAACTGTTGAGCTCTTGCTTGTTGTTGACCACCAAGCGTTGTTAAGCCTGCAATCTGTTGACCAACTAATGCAGGTGTTTGTTGTGCTAAATTTAAGTTTCTTGAAAAGTCTTGTTGAGCTAAATTTTGTGCTTGATTAAATCCTTGTCCTAATAATTGAGCTTGTAATGCTGCTCTGTTTCTAGCTTGACCTGTTAAATATTCTGCCTCTGCAACACCTTGTCTGCCGCCACCAAACGCTCCTGCTTGAATAGCATTAGCTGCTAATGAAGGTAGACCAGCTTGTGTCTGTCTATCAAACTCTGCAAGTGTTGTATCAATAACATCTTGTTGAAAAGGTGACATGTAGGATTGATAAGCTGTTGGTCCAGTTAATCCTTGTGCTGCCGTTAAGAAAGGTTGGAAGCCACCAAGTCCAGAAGTCAGTCCTTCTGCTTGTGTTGTTAAAGCACCAGGTCCAGCAACAAACTGTCGACCCATAATGTCAGCAAGATTTTGTGTTTTAAAACCACCAACTGCTTTTGTTAGATCATCTAAATACGTTTTGCCGGCTGCTTCGATAAACTCTGCGGGTGCCTGTCTTACTGTTTGGACTTGTGCCATTAAACTCTTCCTCCTCTTTCAAGGGTTTTCATCATGTTATACATACGTTGAGCCCCTTTGTTAACATCTCCTTCACCCATGCCTCGTACAGCATCGGCTGTAAATACGAATTCGTTGTTTGATAACATCGCTGGGATATCATCTTCTTTTTCTTTTATACCAACTGGTTGTATAAATCCACCAGTATTTCTAAGATCTAGCTCCATAATACCCTCTGGATTTTGTCTCATAGGTAGTCCCTCGATACCCGCCGCTTGCATGGCGTTATCACTGGCTGTATCTCCACCTTCAGCATAACCTCCTCTACCTTGGTTATATTCTACGACTTGAGAGTTTACAAATTTTTCTACAAGATCAGGTCTTTGTCTTAATTCAGGATTTAGATTTGTATAGTATTGTGTCAAATATGATTTTAGAGAATCAGTATCTCTAGTAATTTCTGCAACTTCTTCTTCAGTTTTACCTGCAAGAGCTCCACCAAACAATGTGCCTGCAGCACCTATAGCTAAACTCTTAGCTGCTTTACCTGTCATAAATTTAGGTAAAGTCATACCGCTCATCTTAGTACCTAACATAGGTCCTAATTTATATGCACCAAAACCTATAAGAGCAGCTTTACCTATATCAGATGATAAAATATCACCTATACCACCTGCTACTTTTTTAACAGCTTTCTTGGCTCCCCCAGTAATCTTCTTAACTAGGCTACCTAATCCGTATAATTCTCTATTCATCTGTCCTCTAGATATTGTCATAATTTAGCTAAATTGTTATTGGCAGGCTTACAGATCCTGTAATCTGTTATTTTATGTGATTTTTTTGGGCTGGTCAACAGACTTTTCTCTTATCTCAATAGCCTTTTTAGAAGCCAGTAATTCATCCCAATATCTACCACAATATTCATACTCACCTGTATGTGATATGTGATCCATACAATATAGGTGTATTTTACCACCCATAGCGGTCCATCTTTTACAGAAACCAAAGTCTTCGCCATAATATTGTTTAGTCTTTGGATCGTGTAAACACTCAAATAAATTATAAAAATTCTTTTTATAGTCTTCTACACCATTGACTAGTGTAGGTTGATGTATTTCTAGCTCTGGATACTTCTTGATCATTCGCTCTATAACATCTCTTTTAATTAACATGCATCCAGTCGGGGCATGTGTTACCTCTGCTACACCGTCGTCCACCACTACTTCGTTCATACCTTCTACCTTTATAGGGTAGTGAAAGCCAGCTTTGGCAATCTCTTTTATATCTGTCATTTTGAATGCATCCATTCTTCTTTTAATTTTACCCCAATCAATATATTTCATTGGATAAGGCACTGCTATAATGTCTTTATCTTTTTCTAACATCTTAAATATAGATTCAGCTTGGAAGTCTATATCAGAGTCAATAAATAATAAGTGTGTATGTTTATTTGGTTCGTTCATAAATTCAGATACAATCAAGTTTCTACCTTGTTGTACTAGTGATGATTTATATAAAGTAAAACTAACCAATATGTTTCTCTGCATACATTGTTGTTGAAATTTCAATAGGGCTTGTGTGTAGTGTATTGAACACTCACTATGTACAGGTGTACCCACCATGATCTTGATAGGGTCTTTTATTAATTTTATATCTGATTGACCTGTTACGTCAAATGTTATTGGTTCGTTATTTTCCATTTGTTATTCCTTTCAATAGTTGTGTCCAAGTCATAGCTATCTTTGGCCAGCCATAATATATGTTAGCATAATTTTTTTGTCTTTCCAAATGGTCTATGATTGGGGGTTGTGATAATGTTTTCTTTGCTGCTTCTATACCTATGGCAAATTTTCTAGCTAACATTCTATAGTCCTTACTGTGCGGTATATACATAGGATACTCAGCACCTGTTTCATACAATGCACCATAGTTTGTCGTAATACAGAATAGACCAGCTGCCATAGATTCTAATAAAGATATGCAAAATGTTTCTTCCCATATACTTGGGTATACAAACATATTGTAATTTTTAAGATGTCTTTTTATATACTCGTTTGATTTATATCCGATGTAATTTACGTTTGGTAATTTTTTAGCTTGATCATATAGTTTCTGATATGTTGGATCGTTTGCTTCTGCAAAGTCTTTTCCATATACCTCACAGCTAGAGTATACGTCTAGTTCTATCATAGGATCTTTGATTAACTCCATAGCACCAAGCAATACGTTCAATCCTCTCCATGGTGTACAGTGATGTATAATTCTACACTTGTCTCTTTTCGGATGAAATGGTTTTTCTCTTGCAGGTATATTATCTATACCGTTCTTAATAACTACACATTTGATTGTAGGCAGATCAAACATCTTTGTAAAATTTTCGTAGTTCCAATGACTATTGAAAACATACCAATCATATTTACTATGATTGTTTTTATCTTTAAACCAAGGATGTATGTTTGGTTGATCCCAAGAATTTTTTTGCCACAATATATTTGGCTTATCTTTTGATAAAGGTATTTTTTCTGGTATGGAAGTTGTAATCTGTACTTTGTCTAATAATTCTTTATCTACAAATTTATGTAGATATGCCATCTGTAATTCTGTTCCGCCCATTGGCTTCATTTAAACCATCCTGCTATTATGTATCTATCTCCACCTGAATTTCTAGTCACGCTATGTTCTATGTTAACACCATCAAAAAATACAGCTCTACCTGCTACAGGTGTTACTACAGTATTTTTACCTAAAACTAAATGGCCACCTGCAAAATCATCATTAAGAAATATAATGGTAGAATAAATAGTTTTATCTGATGCTGTGTCTTTGTGGTCATGAAAAGAAGAACCATCAGGACATCTAACAACTTGCCACCAATCTATGGTAACTCCTGTACAATCCTCACATTTCTTCTTTATTGTAGGCATGTTTTCTATATTAACAATTTGTCTATCTGTAAAATTTTTCTTGTCATTAGACATAAAAAAATCCATTGCATCTTTTATCTCTGATCCGGTTAAAAAATTATTTACAATTTGTATACTATTTTTTAAATAATTTTTGTAACGCATTCATACCTTTTGGTGATACGTGTACAGTTGTATCCTGTTGGACATGGTCTGTTGTTGTATCTGTATTTGGATCATCAATATCCGCTTTCATTTCTACTTCGTCTTTATATACTCTACCAGTAAACTTGTTTTTACAAACAGTTACGGTTGTACAATTTATTTTTAGTATATCATTATCCATTTTCTTGCGATCTGTCTATTAAAGCATAACTTATCAGGCCTTGTATCTTACTACTTCCTGTAGCTGCTTGCACAGTTATAGCATCACCTGCTTCCAAGTTCAAGCCTTGAGGTGAAGCATTTACTTGTGATTTAGCTCCTACTTCATCTCGAAAAAATTCATACTCAGTGCTAGCATCTGATGAGTCAACAAAATTCATATTTACCACAATGCCTGATGATGCATCGTTGTTTGCAACATATATACTTTTAACTATAATTATTGCATTAGTAGGGCAAGTAAGCACCGTAGTTTTGCTTGTGTCTGTTTGTTTAAAAGCTTGATTTTTATATTGTATAGTCATTAGTTCATAAAATAGTTGAAAGCATCTTGCTCGTCTTTTAAATCTTTTTGAAAAGCAAAATTAAGTTGATTTTTCATACCATCAAGAGACGCAAGAATTTGTCTTTGGTTTTCTACTTCGTATTCACTTTTTGGTTCTGGTATAAATATAGTTATCTTTGCCATTATCTTCTTCCGTCTGGTTGTGCATCTATTCTTAAAGTTCCGTATCTCCAAGTTTCGCCTGCAGCTTCGTTTTCTATTTTGATTGCTATCAACCTACCTCTAGCTCTTGTATCGACTTTGTCTGTTGTAGACGTGATAGTAAAAGGACCAAGGGGTGAGCTTCTCTTTGCATTGTTTGGATAGTCATTTACAAACAATGTTATTTTAGAATTACCAGTAATGTATTTGTAATCAGGTACAAATCTTCTGATAGATGTGAATATTTCACCATCATCAATGTCTAAGTCTCCTGATGTTATGAAAGCTTCTATTGCAGTTGTTGTGCCATTAGCAACTTGGTCAGTGCCATCTTCATGAGAGTAGTATGTTGTTGCACCATATCTATTTGTAATTCCTTGTATTGGAAAGTTTGGTGTGCCAGTCGCTGAGTATTCTGTTGCATAAGGGTTATCAAACACATAAGCGTCAACGTATGTTGTTCTAGCTAATGATCCAGTCGTCCACACATTCTCTGCGTAATTATATGTAACAACTCTGTCAATTTGTGTAGATCCGTTTTTAGGATAGAACCACATAACTTCATCGTATAAAGAATTGTATCCTGCTGAAATAGTTTGATTAGAACCAAAATTAATTCCAAGATTAGTGCCGTCAGTTGTAAACACAAAGTCTTCAACTAAGCAAGGTAAAGATTTAACTGTACCATCGTACACAAAGAAACCGCCTGCATCACCCATCCAATACACAGCACCATCTGCGTACACGACTGCGTTTTGTCCAATACATCCGCAACCTGTACCAACTTGTCTAACACTAAATGTAAAAGGTGGTCCAACAAATTGTATAACGTAAGCTGCTCTATCTGTAAGAACTAGTGTGTAGTCTTTTGCATTTACAGCCGCTCGTATCTCGCTACCTGCGTCGAGTCTAAAAGTTCCAGCAGTGTTTGTTGCTGTTGGTTGATATTGATTTAAATTTTCTTGATCAGAGAATCTGATAAACATAGGATCTTGTGTACCTGTGTCACCGATTGTCTCTTCTGTTCCTAAATGAAATAAGTGTCTATCTCTATCAGATACAAGTGTCATGATAGAAGCCGTTGGATTCGCACCCGTCTGAAATCCTGACGTAGTAACTGACGCTCTAATTGTTCTAGCACCAGCAGCTCCTGCGTTCCAAGTAAAAGTTTTTCCGTTGTGTATAGTTGCAACTAGAACTTCACCAAAGTTATCGAGTGACCAGATACCTGGATCTAACGTTACATCAGATACAGTTCTTGCTGTGCCCCATGTAGAGTTACCCCAAAGGTATGTGCCCCAACCATAACCTGTTGTTTGGAAAGTCGGTCCAACGTTTTCGTACGGATTGATAGTTACACCTCCCGCTGCAGTCATACCAGATCCAGACTCATTCGCTGACATCGTGATTGTAAATGTGTTGGTTGCAGCGCTTATAACTTCATAAGTCTTTGTTGTAAAATCTGTAACAGAGTATCCGGTAGCTCCACCTCCAGGTAAAGTTACACTAGAGAAAGTGACGTATCTACCTACAGCTAGATTGTGAGAAGTCTTGTTTATCGTTACTGTTGCAGATCCGTTTGTAGATGTAAAAGTACCACCTGTTATGGCGGTTGCCAAAGGTGTTATGTCATAGAAGTCTTCACCATAGTATAAGAACAAACCTTGAGATGTACCAATAGCAGTGTACTTCTCTCCAGCCAAAGAGGTAAAAGCATGTTGTGCTCTAGCAACACCAGGTAGTTCTTTTTGAGAAACAGTAAGCTGTTTCCAGCCACCTATCTTTTCTGGTAGTCCTGTTCTAAATCTAACATTATCACCATCTATCCATTGACCTTCAGCTCCTGATGCCGTGGCCTGTTTGTTGAATCCTGGTGCAAACTGTAATTTCTTTAATGGCATAATCCTAGTAGTATATTCATTTTATTTTAGGTCCGCAACCGAATAAAGTCAGGGTTTTTCTTTGTCCTGAGAGGATTGGCTGAACCTTGTGATTCAAGAAAGACTTGATAATCAACACTGAACCAGGCTCAGATAATTCTGGCACTTCATATTCTACACCGTTGTATATCATAAATTGTCCTCCTGTAAATTTTTCTGTTGATAGATTTACTAGCACTGTTAGTTTCATATCCCACACATCTGATCTTGAAGTATCAACATGATAACCATATTCACCATGTGGATCGTAAATATTATATAGACATATATCGTGATCGTTGAAAGGATAAAGATCGTATCCAAAATGTCTGTCATTTACCCAAACAATAAAAGACTCTAAGTCTTTAATAATATGTTTAATTTTATTACGATGAACCAATAGTGTTCTAGTCTTCTTTTTATCTTCTGCTTGATTTTTGTTTTCTTCTATTTGAAAATGTTCTTGTTCTATCGTGTCACATAAATAACCAATAGTATCTCTGTTAAAAAAATTCTTATTATAAAAGCTATCTAGCATTTCTAATCTTTGTGGCAGAGATTGCTTCTACTTCTTCAGGTAATTCTATTTTGTCTATAGAATAACCAACATCTCTACCATAACAAATGTTTGTAATATTAGGGACACGTACAACTTCAAACATACCTCTGTATTCTCTTAGTCGTCTAATAATTTTTCTTCTTACAGTACCGTAGCCATACGGATTATTTTCTCCATCACAGTCTCTAACCATGATAATAACTTGTCCTGTCTTTTCTAACGTCTTCTTAAAAAGCTCAAAATGACCTTCGTGAAAAGGTTGAAACCTTCCTAACATTTGTGCTGTAGGTTTTTTATAATTTATCACGAATCTCCTTTATTACATCTTGATAGTCAAAATTTTTAATTTCAAAAGTACAGTGACTTGGTTTTTCAAACATTTGATTTGTATCATCAAATCTACCTTTCTTAATTGTATTCATCCAAACCTTTACATCATACTCATGCCTGTCGTCATCAAACGGACAAATAAAATCTACAATCGCATGACCATCTACAAGAGAAGATAAACATCCCATTCTCTGTGCTTGTCTTGTTCTACCTGTCGGAGAAAAGTCCCAATCGTTAAACATCTTTCTAACTTCATCAGCATTGAAATAAGCATAACCTGCAGACAACTGTCTTGCAAAGGTTGTCTTACCTGATCCCGGCAGTCCGAATACTAATATTCTCATATCGTTCTATAATCCTTCTGGGCAAATAATCTTCAACCTTATAATTTATTTTGTTTATTTTGTCTACCCTGATTGAATGAAAAGGTCCTTCTACATGCTCATCATCGTATTGCATATCACCAAAACTAAACTGTTTTGTAAGAGATAGCTTTTCTGGTTTTAGTTGTAAGAATTGAAATATCTTATCTATTTGTTTTTGTGGATTTTGTACAAGTTCATTGTAAGTTATAACAATGTGCTGCTCTTCCTCGTCTATCAAATTATTGATAGACCATATGTTTTTACCCAGTATACCATGATCAGGATTCATAAGAGAATCACAAAAAGAATCTATATCACTTTTGTCCGTCTTTGCTTTTACAAATGAGGCAAGACATTCTAGTATCGGTCTAACTAAAATTACAAACTTTCTATCTGGAAATATACATTTCAATAATTCTAAATTACTTGGTGTACCCCATGGTGCTTTTTCTAATATATGAGTAGGTATGTCTTTGTAATAGTTTTCAAAAGTATTTAGTAAGATATTCTCTAGACCTCTAAAGTATGGAAAGTTTTTAAATACACTAGACTCTCTTGTTTTCAAGATATTAATAACAACATCAGGTAAAATACTATTAGGTGTCATTTGTATTTGTTTGCTTTGATTTATCATTGAACCTAAAAAGGTTGCACCTGTTCTAGGTAGTGCACATAGAAAACTAAACTTCGTAGACATATTTAAACTCCGATGATCTTTTAGTAAATTCTAGAAACTCTTTGTTTTCAACAATAGGGTATCCAGCTAAATTAAAAGATGTGTTTAATAAGATAGGCACATCTGTTTCTGTATAGAAAGCTGCAATCAAATCATACAAAGGACCTTTGTTAATAGTTTGTACTCTGCATGTACCATCAACGTGTACAATAGACGGCACTTCGTTCACAGCTCTTGATTTTGCTTTTACAGCGAAAGACATGTATGGACTTGTCTTTAATGATCCCATATCAAAATATGTATGTGCGTGTTCTTGTAATACTGTGCCAGCTAATGGTCGCCACCATTCTCTTCTTTTAAATTTATTTACAATCTCTTTTGCCTCTGGGTTTCTAGGATCAAACAAAATAGATCTGTTGCCTAGAGCTCTAGGTCCCCATTCACTTTTACCATGAAAGATAACCAAAGGTTTTTGATCTATTAAAATTTTTAAAGCTTCAAGAATATCTGTCATAATATATCGCTGCTCCTATCGCTGTACCTGCATCATGTGGTATTGGATCTATAAAGAAATTTAAATCTGGATATTTTTCTACGTATTTAAAATTGTTAGAACAATTTAGAAAGTAACCACCAGACATAATTATATTTTTACTTTTTGCTTTTTCAATTAATTTACACGTATCATAAAATGTTTTCTCTTGTACTTCTTTTGCTATTTTTACTTTTTCATAATCTAATGGGTATTTATTAGCGTCATGTGCGTACGAAGATAAACCCATCAACTTACCAGCATCATTAGCATCTTTGAAACCTGCAGCTATTGTTGCTTCTTCAAAAGCCATACCACCAACACACTGTGTAGAAAATTTATTTTTAAATCCATTTAGATACATAGATATTTCAGTTTCAGAACCAAATAATTTTTTACGTAATCTATATGCGCTGCTGTGTTTATATGTAGGTATAATTTTTTTATTATTAATTTCATAAACAGATTCAACTTCTTGATATGGAATATAAAATTTACAAGAACCACCACCATCAATAACAATAGCTGTAGCTTCTTCAAACTTCGAAAAATAAAAAGCTGTGATAGCATGATACAAATGATGTTCTTTTATATCAAAGAAATATGGAGGATGATCTAATTGCTTCTGTAGTTTGTTTATGATGTCTTGATCTGTAATGGGACAATAGTCATAATTTCTACCAAACGAAGCGTAGCAAACCATATCTGGTCTAAAGTCAATATGTTGTAATATGGATTGATAGATCTCTGTATCAGGTGTGGGCATATCATTTTTAATTAATGTAAATCTTTCTTCATTATAAAAATCTATTACTTTGCCATTACTATAAATACAAATAGATGGGTTGTGAGAAATGTTTATACCTAGGATTTTTTTATTATTATGTTCCATTCTAATTTCTCAAGTAAATCATCAAGATTAAACTCTTTGTCTTTCTTTTCTTCGATGTATTTATGTAGCTCTTCAATATCAATTATCACCCATTGTTTGTTAAATTCAAATACCATTTTGTCTGCTTTAGTATCTGTCTTACCTGTCTGAAATAAATGATTATCAGACTCTCGTTTCATGTCTCTAACATCAAACTTATAAAAAGCATTCTTGTCTTTTAAGATACCTGCAATATTCCAAGATGTTTTTTCTTTAGGATATTCTACCGCTGTTAGATATTTAGCGAACCTAGAAACAATCATTAGAACTTAGGAAGTTTCATATAAGCAGGTGTACCTAGACAAGGTCTTGTATCATTCTCTCTTATCTTATTTTCTTTTGTGTCTGTGTTATAATGTAAAAATACTTGAGCACATTCTTCACCCTTAAATTTTTCTCTCCAATGCTCTAGTTGAACACCATCGTAAATTAACATGTCGCCTTGTTTTAAATTTACTGCTATGCCTTTTGCATCACTTGACCATGTTGCACCTGATCCTGGTCCACCAACGTTTTCGTTTGGACTTAAAAAGATAGGCCATTCATCACCACCTAAAAACAAAGTAGTAGATACTTCACAACTTGGTCTGTCTTTATGTCTTTTTAATTCATCTCCAGTTTTATAAAGTCTTGTGTAAGCATATGTAGGTATTAGTTTTAATCCTGTTTCTTTTTCCATAACAGGTAATAATTTTAATAATAAAGTTTCCATAGCGATGTCACCATATTTACTCCAAGTTCCATCAACTTGTTGATCATTGAATACACCCCACGTTGCATCAAAATCTGATATTTGTTTTTTATCACGTAAAGTTTTAGCTGCTGCTTTAGCTATTAATAAATAATTAAAACAAAACAAAGCTAGTTCTTTTGATACAACTTTCTTTGCTACACAGTATTTATTTTTTTTAAAACTCATCTATAAGGGTGCCCACAGTTCCATATAACTAAAGATAATCTTGTTCCTCTTAACACAGGTCTTACTCTGTGCCACACAAAACTAGGAAACACTACTATAGATCCTTTAGGTAATATCTCTCTACATATATGTCTGTTGTTAGGTTGCAGAGGATCATTGTTTTTAAAATCAAATTCTAGTTCACCACCTGTATAATCTTTTGGGTCAGATAAAGAAACAGTAACAGATAGTTTTCTTATCTTACCATTTTTATACGGTTCTTCTTTTGAATCTGCGTGCCAGTCATAAAATTGACCTGGCTCATATACTGTAAACTGACAAGACTCTGACTCATCAAATTGAAAATTCCAACCAGCATTATTATTTGCATTGGTAACATAAGGTATAAATAAATTATACAACCAAGGATAGTTCATCCAAGCTATTTTTGAATCTCTTTTCTTTTTTATAGATTTTAATTCTTCTTCAGTTGCTGTGTCAGGATTAGTGTCTCCAGTAAGACCCCTCATACCTTTTTCTTTCATTGCTGTAGCTATAACTTGATTGCAAAGTCTTTCAGGGATTGCTCCAGGAAAATACCAAAAATAGTTTTTTAATAACATTACACCTCCTTAAAGGTTGTAATCAAAAATGTGTTAGGGTGTTTTGATTCGTTACCTGCAATAAAGAATCTTTGAGTTGTAGGAAATAATACAAAGTCACCTGTATTCAAAGGTTGAAACCAAGTTTTATCTTTATGTTTATTGTTATCATATTCAATAACAACTTGAGCAGAATCAGGGAGTACATCTACGGCGTACACCATAACGTAATCAGGTTCGTTCTTAAGATCATTCTCTTCAAGAACTTTTCTAGAAAAAGATTGTTCAGCGTGTTGTATAATATTACCAAAAGATAATTCTTCAATTAAAACTAAATTGTGTTTCATCTCTGCATATTCTTTTACCCACTCATGAATGTAGCCCATGTCTTTTGAATATTTTAATTTATAATCAAAAAATCTATAACTAGTTGGTGTGTCAGCAACAGTGTTGTGTTGAAGTTGTGCTTCTAATATATCAGCTTTTATTTGAGCGTTGTTTTGCTCGTAACCTTTGGGTCTTTTGACAGTGTCAGTGAACAGAGCCACTTCTGTTAATACTTTCTTTTTCATCTTTCTATTATAAACTATTTATCTTTTTCTTCCAAGTAGTTCGTCTTTATCCGGTGCTGCATCATATTCTGCTTGTGTAATAGGTGTAGCATACTCTAATTTTTCCCACTGTAATGTGCCTTCGTCCCATCTCCAGTAGTGTGTTAATAATTCATCATCTGTTAAATCTGGTAATAAACCTGCAGGTGATTCCCAATCATAAGTTGTAGTATTTTTTACCCATGAAGCAGGATTGTCTCCTTTGATTGGCCAGAACACTTGCTCTGATGGATCCCATTCGTATCCTATTCCAGCGTAGTTACCTCTAAAAGGTGAACCACCATTTAATGTTCCATTTCTGTGTGTATTTTTATCAGTCATAATCCACTGTGCAGCAGGCCATCCAGTTGTTTCTTCTAAATGCGCTTGTCCAGCAGCTTCATCTGTAGCGATATTATCTTCTACGTGATCTACTCTTAATACAATATTATTCTCATCTATTTTTGCAAACTCAGCCATAATTATTTAAACCTATATCTTATTAGTACAAGACCACTTGGTCCACCAGATCCGCCGTATGCTTCATCAGTTCCACCAGTTGGGTTATTCGGAGCATTACCATCTCCTGAACCACCTTGTCCAGATCCGCCAGCAAAATATCTTAAGTTTGGTGCGTTAGGAGTTCCTGAACCCGGTACTCCGATGTTTGAAATACCGCCAGCAATTTCAGTTCCAGCCCCCGCAGCTCCGCCGCCGCCGCCCGATCCGATGCAGCCGCCTCCGCCATTCCACGCGCCAGGTTGTCCTTGAGGTGGGTTAGTTGGAGGGTTGTTTCCAGTTCCGCCGCCAGCACCAGTGTTAGGAGGGTATCCCCCGCCTGATCCACCGCAACCGCCAGGTTTTCCTGGGTTACTTTTTACAGGTTGAGTATAGTGACCTACGCCACCGCCTCCGCCACCTGCAGCAGATATTGTTGAAAATGAAGATGCGTTTCCATTGTTACCTTGCGTATTTTGTGAAGGTTGTGGAGATCCAGTTGCACCAATTGAAATTGGATATGTTGCAACGGACATTGGTAAAGCGCCATTTGGATTTGCTAATGGACTTCCTGTCCAAGCTGCAGGGTTAGGAACAGATTCTCTGAATCCTCCTGCTGCCGTACCTCTGTTTGAAGGTGCGTTTCCGCCAGCTCCACCTGTAACCAAATAATCAGCGTAAGCTAATGTTGGGTCTGGTGCTTTAGAAACAATAAAGTTACCTGGACTCGTAAAGACGTGAATTTTGTAATCCCCGACTTCAGATACACTTCCTCCGTTTGCTTCCATGTATGGACTAGCTCCAGCTGTTAAACCGAAACCTTTTCCAGATCCTGCTGCGAATGATCCTAGTATTGGCATCTTTCTCCTATCCTCCTATTACGCGAACTGCGATTGTGCAGCTAACGCTGTAAACGCCGCATCACCTGTTTTGATAATTGTGTATGTGTATACATCGATGGAGTTTGCATTACCGCCCGAAGGAGCTGTTCCGCCTTGCCATTCTGGTGTTACAGAAGAACCATCAATAGTGACTGCGTTGTTGTAATAAGGTGTGCCAGTGTTTGTTGTTAAGAATGCAACAGTTAAAGACTCACCTGTATCCATGATATTATTTAGTGAGTTTGAACCATCGCCTCTAAAGTTAACTGTAAAGTTACCGGCTGATGCTGCTGTGTGGTAAAGAACAGCTTGTGTAATTACGTCGAAGTTCACTGTACCAGTTGTACCAGTTGCAGCGATTGTCATCTTCTCAGTTAATTGTTGAATTTTACCAGCGCCTAACGTTACTCTTCCTAAACCTTTTCCATTAATGTTTAAATCAATGTTTGTGTCACCACCAGTTGCAGACACATCAGGGCCTGAACCTGTAGCTTGGTTAGTTACAGAAATTTCGTTAACTGCTGAACTAGTTTTTACAAATTTAATGTATTCGTTATTTGAATCATCTTCTATCGCTCCACCAGTGTCGATAATAACGTCATTACCATTTGTATCTAATACGCCTGATAATTGTGGTGTGATGTCAGATGATAAATCTGTGAAAGCAGTATCAACAACATTAGTTCCATCTGAGAAAACCATTTTTGTAGTTTTGTCAGTTGTCGCCCAAGTTACTCCAGATCCTGAAGATGTTTTGAACGTCACTGTGTAAGCACCTGTTGTGCCGTTTGCTACAATGAAAGTTTTTTCGATTGAATCTGGAATTGTTACGTTGATGTTAGTTGTAATAGTTCCAGTTAATTTGATTACTGCGTTTTTACCGTTTGATACGGCACCGTTAGTAAAAGTTAATGCTCTATTTGCATTTGTAATATTGAACGTATCGTATCCGCCGATAGCTTGTTCAACTATTAATAAGTTTGTGTTTGTTATTTGACCCCACGTTCCTGAGTTTTCCCCAGTAGCTTGAACAGTCAATTTTAAACTTGCTGATGTCGAGTTTGCCATAATTTTTATATCCTCTTTTGTTTTTATTAAAATTTAACAATAGTGTCAAATATTAATTTTGATTAAATTTTGCTGTTTTAAGCTGCGGTGTCAACCTCTTTCCATGTAGCGGTTGTGCCGGTGTCTACTTCATTCCAGATCAAATTATACACGCTTCCTACGTTAGCTGTCAAGCCTATTCCAGTAGGTATTACAATACCGTCTGCAATAACCGTTTCCGTGCCTTCGTTCATTGTCATGCCAATACCTGTTAACATGACGTCTGGAGAAGGGTCTGCTTGACCTAAATTAGCGGCCATTAATTGACCTGTTACATTTATAGTATTATCAGGTGTACCCCAGTTTCCTTCACCCCAACCGTATCTGCCCCAACCTTTGTTAATTTCTTCAGTTGTTGTTACAGTTCCGATTGTTGCTGACATACCGATTCCGGTAGGTTTAGCTGTTACTAATGTAGTGTTTTCGTTCCATGGTTGTTGACCCCATGCAGCTCTACCCCAACCAGTATTTACTTGATTTGATATTGATACGCTGCCAAGAGTTGCAGACATTGCAATACCTGTTGGTGCAGCTCCTTCGTTTGGTAGACCCCATACTTGGTTACCCCATAAACCTCTGCCCCAACCAATATTAATTTGTCCATCTATTGTGACAGAGCCAACGGTTGCTGTCGCTTGTATACCTGTTAATTCTGCAATAGGAACAAAAGCGTTATCATTCCAAGGGCCATTACCCCATGATGCTCTGCTCCAACCAACATTAACTACTGCTTCTGCTGTAACACTTCCAAGTGTTGCAGACATTGAGATTCCAGTAATTGCTGCAGCTTCATCTGTGTCACCCCAAACTTGATCACCCCAAGCAGCTCTAGACCAACCTGAATTTACTTCTGCAGTTGTTGTTTCATTACCTAGAGCCATAGTCATAGGTAAAGCTGTTACATTAACGTTTACTTCTGTTTCGTTAACACCCCAACCTTCATTGCCCCATTCAGCTCTGCCCCAACCAGAATTAATTTGTGAAGTTATAGTTACGGATCCTATTGTTGCTGTTGCTTGTATACCTGTTGGTACAGCTGTTCCAAAAGTTCCCCACGAAGCTATGTTCCAACCTAATCTGCCCCAACCTTGATTTATTTGACTATCAATTGTTACACTTCCAAGTGTTGCGGACATTCCAATACCTGTGAACGCGCCGCCAGAATCTGTTACGTCACCCCATTCACCATTGCCCCAGTTAGTTGTACCCCAACCTTCTCGTAGAAATGCTTCTGCATTTCCTTGAGCAATAGTCATTGGTTGACCTGTTAATTGTAAAGTTGCATCGTCTTGAGCGTTCCAAGCACCATCGCCCCAATTTAATGCACCCCATCCATCAACGGATAGATCCATAACACCGCCCATACCTGAGCCATGCACATAACAAATAAAATAAAAATCTGAAGTTTGAGAAACTGTAAGTTCAACAGAACGAGTTGTTGCTGCATTGAAAGTTGTTGTGTCAGTATAGTTAGCAGCGGATACAACAGATCCATCTAACTTGTAAACGACACCAGATGAAATCATCTGACCTGTTGATGTCGTTGTAGAAAAAACTAATGGGTGATTATCGTTTGTACCAGAGTCTTGATTAAAAGCATACGTTAAGCCGCCGACTACATCGACGTCCATCGTACGAACACCGTCTAAATAAAATACGTTCCCTGTCCCGCCGCCGTACCTACTGCCTGTTGCGACAGTAACTGTATACGTTTTAAACGCCATAGGAGTTACCTCCTATTAACCAGAGATCCTTAGAATCGCTGCTGTTGACGTGGCTGCTGGAAACTGAATAGTAAACGTTCCTGATGTTGCTGTCTTATCACTTCCAAAATCTAAAACTGCTACAGCTTTGTTAGAGAAAGATGTATTATACATTAATGCACCTCTCGCTGTTAAAGTTACGCCAGTAAAAGATCTATCTGCAAAGTCTACTCTAGCTACGCCAGCTGTCATTGAAGTTCCGCCGTTAACTAGTTTTCCTCCACCTTGTGTATACTGGCCTGAGTTAGAAACTTGGTTACCAGTACTGTCACCTGGATAGACAGTTGTTGATGAGTTTAAAGTTGCAGAAGAAGTGTAAAGAGCAATTTTGTACACGTCTCCACCTGATTGTGAAAAATCGTGATCGCCATCAAATAGTTCTTTTTTGAAACTGTTTGCTATCGCTTGTGTAATTGCCATGTTTTATCTCCTTATCCTTGTTTTGGTAAACGAGGAGCACTTTCAATATACTCATCTCGTCTTCTTCTTCCCATTTGTTCTACAGAGAACCCTTCGACTGCTTGCTTATACCTTTGTTCGTATAATTGCAAGAGATCTTGTGGACCCTTTAGAAAACTAAAAGCCTCAACTAGGCATGCATACAAAAGTCCGTTGGGAAACTGCAAACTCAAATATGTAGTTGTATTTGTAGACGATAATCCAGCAGGTTTCAAGATATAATTTAGCTGAATTGTGTATGCTGCATCTGCCACGGGAGCAAAAACCAAAGTGTCCTGATCCCAATAGCCAAAATATTTAGGCGTTCCTTGGGTGTCTTGTGGATTATACTCAGCCATGAAATTTGTATCTCTATACTCAATAATATTCCTATCTGTCGTAGGAGAAGTGCTTAAATCTTTATCCACTATTTGAGCAGATCTAACCACCAATAGGTTAGCAGGGGTGTCTATAAATCTCTGTCCTGCTACCATTGTTGCCGTAACGTATCTTCTGTTATTGTCAGAATCTACCTCTCTTAAAATTCTAAATTCTGCATCTTCAATGATACCGTCTAAAATAGTGTCTGTTAAAACTGTTGGCGTTGTAGCGTTATTATCTACTTCTGTGTAAGCTCTAATTTTTGTTTTTAATTCATCGTATGTCATTCAGTTACTCCATTATCTATCGGACCTGCCGATACAAGAGATCCGCCACCAGAAGCTGTGCTTGTAGCCGCTGACAAAACTGTAACTTTATAGCTGTTGTTTTCTGTCAACGTAGCCGGCATCCCGTTTGGATTCTTTACTGTACTTGATATCATAGTTATTGAGAAAGCGCCAAGGACTTTTGCACCTAGACTGTGAGAGCTAGCTGTCGTATTTTGAGGAGTATTCCCCCTAGTTGGAGCATTACTCCCCCTAGTGCATCCTGTGAAGGTATTACCAGTATTTCCTGTGTATTGAATAACTTCATTCTCATATAATTTAGTATCGCTATTTACTTTTTCTATCACAATAAATCCAGCAGCGGGAAAAGCGGAAGAATCATTTACCAATATTGTATCTGTTGTGTCGTTGATAGCAGCAGCTAAAGTTGTTTCAGGTTGAAGTGTAGACACTGTTACACCACCAACAGGTTGTTTGACATCATAAAATCTTACAATATCTCCTGTCTGTCTCGCACTGTTTGGTTCTGAAACAGTTACTACCGTAGATGTATTGATTGTAGAAAATGGATTATCAGGTAAAAAATCTTGTGTTGGTAATTGTATTCTAGCAGGTCTTGCTTCTGGTAAACCCTGTGGATCAGCACCATGTGGTTTTGGTTCTAATTGTGGTTGCTTTGGTTCAAACTCAGATATGTGAACTCTAGATCCATTCCATTCTCTAACCATTTCTTTGTATGGAAACTCCAACCCAGAACGGTCAGATATAAATTTTGCATATTTACCTTTTGAAAAATTAGACACTTGGATAATACGTTTTCGGAGTTATATAAGACGATGATGACGACCCGTCTTCCGTCAACGCTCTATTTAATTCATCTTCATAATAGAGTTTCATCTCTTGACATCTTTGCGGTTGATACTTTTGACATAAATAAAAAGCTAAACCTGATACCATACAAGGTACAAATCTATAAGGAACATCAGTAGCATTTGTGTAAACACCTACGTCTTGAACTCTTTTGACATAATAATAGTTTATAAAATTACCAGCTTGTGATGCACCTGGTGTTAAATACAAAGTGATTGTAACTTTATCAATAAATCTTTGTACAAAATATTGTGAAGGTTGCCCTGTTGCAGTCTTATTTGATAGACCTTGATATGTAGATCTATTTATTTTTGTAAGAGGTGAGTCAACATTTGAAGCTCTGTAATTTGCTTCTAATATATCATCAACACCATAAACAGCTGTAGCATCAGAAGTGCCATCACCTGTTGATCTAAACATTGTGTAAACAGCTTGGCCATTTACTAATGTAAGATTGTTGTTTGCTACTTCCCAATAGTGAAGTCCTCTATTACCCCACTCTTGAAACATAATATTTAGAGATCTTCTGGCAGTTTTCATATGTCCACCATTTAAGGTAAAGATACCTAAACGATCAAAAGCTTCTTCGATTATCTCATCGATAGCAAATGTTTTGTCGAACGTTGTAGTTCCTGAAGTAGTGTTAGCCATTTAATCTCCTTACTTATCTAAAATAATAGTTGCAGTAGCTTTTGTAAGAGTTGAAATAGTCATTCCGCCTTCAAACAAAATACCATCTTCTGCTAGATTATAAGCGAACACATCTCCATTTGGTACATCAACTTGAAACTGTGTTACTGAGTTTCCGTCTTGTAATATAACTGTACCTGCTCCTGTTCCATCTGAAGCAAGAATAATTCCTCTTAATCTAGTTCTTCCAGCAAAAACTGAACCTGTTGTATTCATTCTAACTGATTTTACATCTGATTTCATTTTATCTCCTTATTGGTCTTGGTGGGTATTGAGATCAAAAAGTCTCAAAGTTTCCCACCAAGATAATTAAATTAGATAGTTAAATCTAAAGTTTGTGAACCAACTATTCCAATAAATGTTATAGTCATTGTCACACCAGATCCGCCTGGCACACCAGAAACAACTGCTGCAACTTCATCAGGTGTTGATAAAGCTCCATCTGTTCCTGAGATACCTCTAAGACCGTTACAACCGAAGATTCCTTTGAATCCAGTTGAGTTAACGGCTACTGATATACCATCAACAAAGTCATCAGTGTCACCTTGAACTCCAATATCTTGTAAGTTCACAGCATTCGCTGCTGCAGTGTCAACTGTAACCATTGCTGCGACTGGTAAAAAGTCAGCAGGCATTCCGATAGATGCTTCATTTGCAGTTGTAGCTGCTGCACCGATCGTGATTGTAGCTTGGTAAGTTTGTAACGTAAAACTGTCTGTTGCAAACGAATTTAATTTTAACGCTCCTGCTCTTGAAGCAGCAGTGACGTTAGCTTTATTCGCAGAAAACAAATCAGCAATTTTTGTTACAACACCAGTGGCTGTGTTTTTTGAAATAGTCTCGAATCCGTTCTCAGAACGTACTGGACCATTAAACGTTGTATTTGCCATAATTATATCCTCCTAGTTTCCGAACATAGTCTCTAGGCCGTCGACTATACCGCGTCTATGTTCTAATTAATTGTATAGTGAGTATTTTATATAGCAGATTTTTAAGAAGTGCAAGAGATCGCGTAGTGAAGTTACGTTTTCAACGATGTAGCGTTTGTTTACGTAGCTACTGATACGCTGGGGGCTGCATCTTCGATCTTACTAGCTAATGAAGCTGCTTCTGCTTCTGCTTGTTTGATCTCAGTGATGACTGCTTTAATTTTGTCATCAATTCTGACCATATCCAGAGTGTATCTCTGGTGATCACGTTGCTGTACCGCCCATTGAAGTTCTAGACCTCTCTTTTTCTTGTATAAGTCTCGAACGTGCGTTTGCATCTATAACCTCCTCATAGGTTATCCATAATCTAGATGAATCACTAAATCCATCTTTTTCCCATACAATATCATTTTTTCCTAGCTTGTCAACTAGTGCATTTTCAAAGGCTTTATCGTCGTCTTCTGACACAACGTCGAAGTCGGCGTAGTAACCATATGCTCTGATTTGTACTCGGAAAGTTATCATGATTATTTGATTATATTCTTTAACAGCTTATCTTTCAAGTTAGTAAATCGATAAAATAGTCCCTGATAATCAGAATATTTATACTTTTTGTTACTAAATATTAAGTCTAATTGTCTCTCTGTTTCAAAACTAATATAACACAAAGGTGTGTGTTGAGGTATAAAAAGGTGATTTTGACCTTTCTTAATAGGTATAAATATATTCAAATCTAACGGTTCTTTACAGTTTATTAAACCTGGAATGACTTCAAACTTATTCATATGCCACCAAGGATTAGTAACAAATAAAGTTGTATTAGATTGAACATTAAAATAAGGACAAAATTTTAAAATATATGCGTAATCACTTTTTGCATAATCTATAAACTGCCAATCAGCATGATGATTAAAATACTTTTTCCAATCATGTCCTCCAACACTTCCTCTAATTTCATCATGTTCGAAAAACAACTCAATGTCGTATGGAGATGTAAACACAATACATCTTTTAAAAAGATTTATAAAACCGGAACAACTTCTAACTGTTTTTTTAGATCTAATTCTTCTTCTCATGTCATCCATAAACGTGCTTGGAATATCTTTAAAATATTTTGGCATGTTGTATGGAAATAAAAGTAAATGTTGTTTTAAAATATCTACAGGTATTTCATTTGTTTTGATTACTAGTTCATTCTTTCTTTTAAACATTGTCTCTTTCTATCATAAAAAAAGGGGGCCGTTAAGCCCCCTTCTTAATTAATTATGTAAGGTATTACACACCTGGTGAACCGAACATACCTCTAGGGTCTGAGAATCCAAATGAATATCTCTCTCTAGCTTTGTATCTTACGTTACCAGTATCGAAGTCACCTTCCATAGCTGTTTTGATTGGTGCTCTGACAAACATTTTCATACCGTTAGGTACATCAGTTTTGATAAAGAACGCGTCATCATCAGATAGGAAGTTATTAACCACATAACCTTGTGGTACCATTCCCATTGATACAACAGCGTTGATATCATTGTCAGCAGTTCCAACTCTGCCAGCAGATTTCATCAATCTTTCAGCAGTAAATTGTAGCGCAGATGGAATAATCATTTTTACTCCTCTAGCTGCAATTTTAAGACCTCTCTCGTCTGTGAACGCAGCAATATCAATTAAAGACTGCTCTAACGAAGTTTCGTTTAAGTCAGCAGATACTGCTAATTCATTTGAGAAAGTTCCAGCTATCGTTGGGTGGTCAGTAGCTAAAAGCTCCTTACCATCACCACCAGCAAAATTAGAGTCAAACGCATTGTTTAATACATTTGCAGCTTTAACTTGCTTAGTGTTTGCCATCGATCTCGCTAATGCTTTTGTATATCTAGACGCTAGTCTGTCATACAAGTTGTCTTCGATTGCTTCTTCAGTAATTGAAAACGCAAGAGCGATTGTTTCATGAGTGTATCTTGATGTGAACGTTTCTTGAGCATTGTCAAATGTCACTGCAGAACCTTCTGGTTTTGTTTGTGCATTTGCAAATCCAGATAACATTACTTCCTCTTCGAAAGCTCTGTCTGAATTTTCAGTGTCAAAAATTTCAGCATGTTGATTCTCATACCTTTTGTACTCCAGGCCGAATAAGGCATTCAAACCTGGCTCTAGTTCTTTGACTAATTGTCCTCTACTTATCGCCATATTATCCTCCTTATACTCCTACAGCAGAATTTAGGAAGTGATTAGCTATCTGTACAACACAGTTAACGTTTGTATTGTAAGTTGTAGCGTTCTTAAGATTATTATTCTCAAGATCCTTAGTCACACCTAAGATTCTTAGTTGTCTTGTTGTTGTTGTCGCAACTAAACCATTCACTTCAACTTTTGAAACAAAGTTTGGTGAAGAACCAGCTACATAGCTGATGTTAGATAGCGTGTTTATATTCGCTATCGGAAGAGTAGTTACGTTTTGTATCTCAAATCTCTCGTACGGATCATCAGATACGAATCCTACGATATCAGTCGCAGTGTTCGAACCTTTAAGGTGATTCGCAAAAGTTGGCTTTGAGGTATTTGCGTCAGTAAAAAAGACTCCGTTTAAGGAACCTAATAGCTGATCGCCCGTACCCGCTACACCAATATAACCTGTTGCCAATGCTTTGACAGGGTCATTTTGATAAATAGCAGTCGAACTTGCAGCAATACCAAATTCACTTAAACCTTGGTTATCTCTATTCTGACCAATTTTGCCGATTGGTCTTAGACCGAATGCAGCATCTTGATTAGTAGCCATATTTTTTACTCCTTAGTTTATAGTTTTTTAGTATCGAGTTATCTTGATATCACAAAGAAATTATTTCTTCGTACCACCAAAAGTTACACGACTTTGTCTCTCAGCATTAATCGGCATGCTAGAGTGCTGCTCCTTCATAAGATCGTTGTTTATTGCTTCGTCTTTTGCCTGAGTCTGCTTTTTAAAGAAGTCCTCACGCGACTTTGCGATCTCCTCCGGTATCCTTGCCAGCACAAGGCCGCCAACTCCGATCACTCCTGCGTATTTGCCATCCTTCATTTGTGGATATTGTGAGTCTGGATATTCATCAGCTCTAACTAATTCAAATCCTGATCTCATTTTCCCTGACATATTCTTGGTATCATCGAAACCAAGTACCTCAGTTCTTATCCATCTATGTCGGTAACCATCCGGCGCAGGTGGTGCATCTAAAGATGATGGTGGAGTCCAAGTCTGTGGTCTTTTCGATTTGTCCCTAGACTGACTCGCACGAGAAGTTTTTATTTTATCATTTTCCATATGCTTATACCTCCTTCGTGTTCATACGTTTTTGTTTCGCATATTCTTCTAATGGCACTCCTAATTTTTTAGCGATAGCAACTTCAGAAGGGGTGAGTCTGACAGTTTGGCGACCAGTCTTGTTTACACTACGCTTCGCTGAAGCGACTATCTGTGTCGGTTTGGTCGTATCGTTTGAAACCTTGGCCTCATTATTACCAAATTTCTGCGGAAATGCAAGAGACATTCTCTTATCTATTTCTGCATAGTATTCGTCTGTTTGAGGGTCAAAGCCTTCTTGATCCACTAGTTTTTTATGTAAGCTGAATGCTGTGTTAGTCATAGCTTCATCTGTACCAAACCATTTGTTTCTAGCTCCCCATTCCTCTGCTTTTGGATCGGGTCTAGCTGTCTGTTGTGGAGATACTCTAGGTATTTCCGTTTCTTTTGGTTCAGCTTTAGCTAACAGTTCTCTTGCAGCTTTAGCTCTATTTAACTCAGCTTCTTCTGAGCCTAATCTAGCTATTTCTTTACTAGCTTCAACTTCGGCTGCGATATCTCCCGCTTCCCTTGCAGATGCTAGTTTTGCTGCAGATGCTTTTAAGCCAGATTGAATTGCTTCTTCTCTGTCTTTAACACCAGCTTGTTCTATTGAAGAATACTTTTTCTGGAGTTTTTCTTTTTCATCTTTTTGAATTTTAGCAAAAGATAAAGCTTCATCAGCTTGTCTTTGTGCTTCTCTCCATTTCTTCGTAAGTTTCGCGATTCTTCTTTGGACGTCCTTACTGTAAGTCTCTAATTCTTCTTTCTTTTTCTCTACAGGTTTTTCTTCCTGTGTCTCTTGTTTCTCGTCACTCGCTTCTTGCTTCTCCTCTACAGGTTCAGCGGCGGGCTTCGAGTCGCTAGAGACTTCCTCTTTGGTTTCTACTTCATTCTCTGGTTTCTGTTGCTCAAGTTCTATCTCGGCACCTTCTCCAGAAGTATCAATATCAACCATAGGGATATCTTTTTTTGTTTCTTCTTCTTTTTGCATAGTCCTCTCCTATGTTTGTTATATGTAATGCAACACAGATTCTGGATTTTTTATCGTACCCAAAACCTCGTCGTCGTTAAGAAGACGAACTTCTCCGCCTTCTATTGGTAAACGTGATCCAGCATATCTTGCAAAGATCACCCAATCTCCTTCTTTACACCAAGGGCCACTTGGAAATTTTTCTTTATCTCCATATGCCATTGGTCCCATTTTAACAACATAACCACAATTAGTTGCTATTCTAGCTTTGTCTAATGACTCTTGAGCTATTATAATTCCACCTTTAGTTTTTTCTTTTGGTGTAAAAGGTAAAACTAAAAGTCTCCATCCTGATGGGACAGGTAATTCGTTTTTAATATCTCCAACATTAGTTTCGTCAACTCTTTTTACTTCAACTGACTCAACTTTTTGTTCTTTGTACTTTTCTTCCAGAGCGTTTTTATGCTTTGGGACCTCTTCCTTTCGGCTTGCTGAGGTCAATAACTGTTCCTTCTGTGTCTTCATTTTGCTCCTTTTTATTTAGCAGGTTAGAGATTTCCTGAGAAATATATTGATAGGCATGTGCCTGTCCTAACATATATTTATATTTCTCCATATTGTCAATGTTTCCAGCCATCATACTGTCAGATATATTCACATACAGTTGTTTCAGCTGTCTTTGTATTTTACTTATTAGTTCTAGATCCATCAAATTCCTCCAATACTTCTAGTTTATCTTTTGCTTCAGCAATCTTGCCAACTAACTTATCTAACTCCTCTAGGTGTTGTGGATGTTCCCCAATACCAACAGGATTCTTCAAATAAATGTTTGCGGTAGTATCTGCTGCTGCAATATCTGCTTCGTACTTAGCTCGAAGCGCAGCTATCATAGATTTGTCTAGCATTTCCAACGTCTCCGTGCCTGACGGATACGTGAGTTTGGATCATTTCTTGTTTTTGCTGATGCTCTTTTGAGTTGCCCTAGTGAACGTGCGCAGTATGATTTTCTACGTTTGGCAGCTTTTGATCCAGGTTTCACTTTTCCTGTCACGGCTGTTTTTAGTTTTGAACCGGGATTTAGTCTTCTATAGGCTTTGACACCGGCTCGAGTCATGCCTGCTCCAGACTTTGTAGGTCTAAAGTTCTTCTTATTTCTTGCGGGCATTGTGCCCTTTGAAAATTCTTCTCTTATTTGGAAATCGTTTCTCATTATCCAGTATATCCAATTGTTACAGAATCAGTTTGATCTAAATCTAAATATACACCAGTTTTAAATCTAATACCTGAACCTGGAACAAAGATATCTAGACCTTCGGCACCAAACTTTGCTTGAAACTCTAATGCACCGCCTGTGCCAGTTCCGTCGTGTAATTTAACAACAGAATTACTTGCAGCATGTGCTTGAATGTATGTGACTCTGCATGGTCCTAAATTTGTACTACCACCAGTAATAGTTTTAAAATTACCATCACCTGTTAGTGTTGTAAATTTTTGATCACTTGCAAAAGATCCGCCGCCTGCCATTAGTCTAACATCCCCTTATAATATTTTGCGTACGATTTGTTATTTAATTTAACACCAGCATACGTACTATTAATTGCTGGTCCTATGTATCCACCACTCATAGCGTTCTTACGTTTTGCAAACGTAGCTGCTCTTGATGGTTTAGGTCCCGTGTTAGCTTTCGCTTGTTTTCTTCTTACGGCACCCGCACGTTGCCCTTTGGACATCGCTCTTGCTTTCGCAATGGGCACGCATTTTGGATAATTTTTTCTTTTTTCTCCACCAGATCTTCCACACTTCGGGTATGAGCCATCCGATTTTTTGTTGGCAATATCTACCCAGTTGTCTTTGACCCATTTTCGTAATCCCATTATCTTATCTCACAGCCTCTGCCTCTTTTTGCAGCTCCTCCGCTGCCAAAAGAAACTCTTCCACCAGAAGCTTTTTTCTTTTTACCGCCTGGTGTAATTTTACCAGAACAAACTCCAGAAGCGTACATATTAGCATATGCGCTTGGGTACACCTTAAATTTTCGCTTTGCTGCGGCTTTACCTTTAGGACATAGTTTTGCCATATTATACCTTCTTCGCTAATTTAGGGTCGATCTTCATCTGAACTTTTTCAGGAAGTTTAGAAAAATTTTTTGCTTGTTTGCCTGTTGCAAATTTAGCTCTAACTTTTCCGCCGCCCATTTTTTTAACACGACCACCACCCATATATTTCTTA
>VTLG01005672.1_pt1 | contig 63527 bp, 93 predicted proteins | sample 4694571 | NCBI WGS metagenome assembly VTLG01 (sample SAMN12604809, study PRJNA352737) | marine metagenome | biome: ENVO:00000447; feature: ENVO:00000209|ENVO:00000569|ENVO:01000036; material: ENVO:00002151; isolation source: viral sequences binned using virsorter ...
AAACCATCTTCTGTTAGAGTTTTAGTAAGTAATTACTCACAAAATTACAAAGTCACCGAAATTAAATTATCAGGTGGTGGAACAAGTGCAACTGCTAATCAATACAAACTTGGCACAGGTGCTTACGCTTTCAATGGAAGTACGAGTAAAGTTGAAACAGGTGATAAATTCTCATTTTTACAACAAACAGGCACTATTGCATTTTGGATGAAACCTACTTCGTTTGCTGATAATGATGTTTTGTTTGATTCATGTAATGCTTCAAGTAGTAATAGTGGGGTTTTATGTAAAGTAGCAAGTGGTTCGAATTTACTTTCGTTTCTTATTGCAAGAAGTGGTGGAAACAGTTCACAATTAAACTATCAATTACCGTCAGATCCATCAGGTGAATGGACACACATAACAATCACTTATGATGGTTCGACAGCTAAATTTTATAATAACGGAACAGAAGCAGTAAGTGGTTCTGTCACATCAACAACAAACGCTTCTACATACAATCTATTTTTCGGTGAAACTGCTACTGGTGACGATAATCCATACGATGGTGTTTTTGATGATATTGGAATTTGGGATCGTGTCCTTACTGCAACAGAAATTTCAACATTATGTGGTACAACAGGTAGTCTTGATTCTGATGATTTTGATAATGTTTATGGTTCAACACAATATGCAAGAGGTTTTAAAGTAGCCACATCATCGTCAGCACTTAAAGATAAAAAAGTAAAAGCCGTTACATTCTATGTTAGAAAAGCTGGTTCAAGCCCAACTGGAACTGCTTATGCAAAAATATACAATGGAACTACCCTTGTTGAAACAAACACAACTGGAACTAACCTTGATGTTTCTACACTTGGAACTTCTGATTATACTGCTCATAAATTTGAATTTACAGGTAATACGACTTTAGATACTGGTTATAGTGTTGTTTATTATTTTGATGGTGGTAGTGGTTCTGCTTATACACAAATTAGACGACAGGGAAGTGATGTTTATGATGGTGTCAATACTATTTATAGAAAATACCACAGTAGTGCATGGGCAGATGATTCAGGCACAGATGCAAAATTCATTCTTGAATTTGCTGATCCACAATTAGTTTCATCATTAACTAACAAGTCAGGTCTAAAAGCACATTATACTATGGACAGCACAAGTTTAGGTGCAACAAAAACATACGAACCTGAATTAGATAATAATAGTGCTAGTAAATGGGTAATACAAGATAGTGGTGCAATTAATTTAAACACAAGTAATAGTAGAGTTGATTTTTCAACTAAACGTGATAATTCAAATAACACTTTATCATACGATTTAGGTTCCAATCTAAATGCAACTTGGGTTTTAAGATACAAATTCAATGCTTCAACGTTTAGTGAATCTGAAAACAGTTGGTTGTCAGTTGGATTTAGATCTGTTGATTCAGCTACTGCCGTCACTGGTAGTTCTACTAATTTTGATACTTTTGGTTGTTTTGTAATGAATGGTTCATCAGCATCAAATAAGAAAAGACTTGGTATGCACTCTGGTACTGCAAACACATCATTAACAGAACATCAAGATAGATTAGAAGGTGTGACATACACAACTAGCAAAGATTATTATGTCGAGGTTGTTAGAACTGGAACAACAACAGGCACAGTCACACTTAGAGAAGATAGTCATACTGGAACTGTATTCAAAACTTACTCATATTCAGGTGGTAATAATGCAACAAACTTACGCTATCTCACAATAAGTGATCTAGCAGATAATGTTTCAGGTGATTCAACATTAGTTGGAACAATAACTGATATTGAAGTATATGACGGTGTTTCAGAATTAGAAGGTTGTAAAAACGACTTTTCATCAACAAGTAACTTAGATGGAATGACCAATCTACCAACTAATACAATATTCTTACAAACAGATGATACACCTTCATACTGGTGGAAACAATCTGATAACACTTGGAAGTTAGATGGAACAAGCACATGGGATTCAAACTTTGCACAATTTTCAACAGAAGAAGAAGGTCAAGCAAAATGGATTACAAGTGATTCTACAAGGCTACAATATGGTGGTGTTAGTGGTTCAAGTAGTGATGATAAAAAATACATAGATTGGGATTTAAGAAATGATAATAGTAATGATACCATTTATTATAATTTAGGTAAAACTGTTAATAGTTCAAAATGGGTTTTAAGATACAAAATAAACTTTAGTGATTTAGCAAGTAATACATCAACACAAGGAATTTTGGGCTTATCATCAATTACAGGTTCAGCAGATTCAACACAAGACTTTCTTGGAATTTCATTTTTAACAGGCGATGATCAAATTAGAGGAATATCCACAGATAGTAATCCTAATGGAATACCATCAACATATAATGATTCAATAGATTGGCAAGAAGATACAGATTATTATATTCAGATTGAAAGAACATCTGCAACTGCTTTCAAAGCTTATGTCAGAACAGGTTCATATTCGGGAACAATATTAGCAAGTATTACAAATGGTGTGACAACATCTGCTATTGGTGGCTTACAATATATTAAAATTCAAAACAGAGTAACAAATAATTCACCTTCACCTAGATTAACAATAAAAGAAGTCGGATTACTAGACGGATTTTCGGAGTGGGCATGACAAAATATATAAAAACAATAGGAGTGAATGAATAAACATGGCTGTTAAACATCTAAGTGGTAATCGAGCAACTTCTCTAAAGTCAGATATATTTAGTGACTCATTAGGTTCAAGTGCTGATGGAACAAATACTGGAATTACATTAGTACCTATAACATATCATGCATCTTTTGATGGAACGAATGATTATGTTAGTATTGTTGATTCTAGTTCAAACTTAATTCAAGGAAGATCAACATGGTCAATATCTGGTTGGTTCAAACGTAATGGTAGTACAGATAAATATTTCATAAGTCAATGGGGTAACGATGAAAGCCCTGATAATAGAGTTTTTCATATAGGAATAGATAGTAATGGAAAATTATTGTTTAGGCAAAGAACAGATGGTGGTCAAGGTGCATCTTTCACATCAAACGATGCAATACCTGATAAAACATGGACACATTTTGCAATAGTTTGGAAACCAAACGGTTCTAATTGGCAAGCTCAAATGTATATTAATGGAACAGCAGATAATAGTAAAACTGATTTCAGTAATGATATGAGAGGTGGTTCAATAGCTGAACCTGTTTATTTGGGCAAGAATGGTAGTAATGCAACAGCACCATCAGCAGGTGGTGATTATTTCAATGGTGGATTATATCAAATATTATTTTATTCATCAGAATTAACATCAGCAAATGTGACGACATTATACAATAGTGGAACACCTATCACAAGTCCTTCAGCCACAGGTTTAGTTGCAAAATATAATTTATCTAGTGATACTAATGATTCACAAGGTTCTCTCAATGGAACAAACAATGGTTCTACATTCCCAACTGATGCTAAACTTGGCACAGGTGCTTATTCTTTTGATGGAAGTAATGATTATGTAGATTTAACTGGTGCTCTTAATGCTATGACAACAACAGGCACAATAGCATTTTGGGTTAAAGCTGATGATGCTGATGATGGTGCAAAAATATGGAGTGTTTGTTCAACAGGTAATACAGATGGTAGAATATATTTAGAACAACAAAGTGCAACAGTATGGACAGTAGCCTGTCAAGATGGTGGTTCTGCACAATGGAAAGTTGATTCGACAGGTGTTACATTCCAAGATGGTCAATGGTATCATATTGCAATAACACATGATGGTGGTTCTAGTTATGGTGCAGTAAAATTATATATTGATGGTGTTGATAGATCATCAAACTCCAATAATGGTTCAACTTGGAATAAATGGATATCAAATATTGATGGATTAAATAATATGGAGTTTGGTAGAAGTAATTATAATAATGCACAAAATTCTTACTTTGGTGGTATTATAGATGATGTGGGAATTTGGAATCGTGTCCTTACTGCAACAGAAATTTCAGATTTAGTAAATTCTTCATTAAGTAGTGAAACATTACGAATTGATCAAACAGCACAAGATAGTGGTGATGATACAATGAACTCATCAGGTAAAGTAAGAGCAGGGTTAGTAATAACATCAGCTTCGTTTGGATCTGTCGGTAAAGTTGTTAATAAAGTAGGATATGAATTAAAAAAGACAGGTAGTCCAACAGGTAATGTAACTGTTGTTGTAGCTGATTCTTCTGGTACAGTTATTGAAACAGTTGGAACATTAGATATTTCTACATTAACTACATCATACGCTTGGAAATATTTTGAAAATTCTTCTGCTAGTCATGTATTAGCAAATGGTGAAAGAATTGAACTTAGATATTCAGGTGGTGATGGTAGTAATACATTAAATTATCGTTGGAAAGATGGTGATGTAACAAGTCATAGTAATTATGCTACAAAAACAGCATCAGGTAGTTACGATAACATGACAGGTCGTGATCCTCAAATTAAGATATATGATTCAACTTTAACAATAAACGGTGCATTAGTTTCATCATTAAGTAATAAAGCAAACCTAAAAGCACATTATACTATGAACACAACACCTGCATCAGCTTCATTAGACGATGATTTCTCATCATACGCAAACCAAACATCAGCAGATGCAGTATGGAAATCAAGTGATACTGCAAAAGTTAGAGTGAATATTTCAGATAAAGATATAGACTTTAATTCGGTAGAGGATGATTCAAACGATTCTATAAGTTATGAGTTAGGAAGCACATTAAGTAATACAGAATGGATATGTCGTTTCAGATTTAATATTTCAACAGCAGATAATTCTGGACTCGCCCCAGGCACGGATCGTCATGCAGTTGCAATAGGAATGTTTGATGTTGATGAAACAGTAGGTTTCCACTCTAGTACGGCAAAATCAGCTATATACCTAGACCTACATTTAGATAGAGATGGAACAGATAGAACTTATTTTGCAAGACAGAATGATGCAACAAATAGTCTTGATGGAGCTGGTCAAACAGGTTGGAGTAGTTTCTCTACTGGAACAAATTATTATTGTGAGATTAAAAGAACAAGTGATGCTAATGCAACAATGACAATTAGAACAGGTTCGCATACTGGAGACACAGCATTGGGAACGCCAAGAAATTTAACAACTTGTGCTGGCATAGATAATTTAAAATACTTTGGTATAAAATGTTCACAATGGGGTTATGGTGGTCAACTTACTGGTATAATAGATGATGTTCAAGTGTGGGATGCTACAACAACATCAAGTGACAGTAAATGCCCTAACGACTATTCAGATGCTTCACCAATAACAAACTTACCAGCAGGTTCAATCATGGAAGCAACAGATGACGGTAAACACTATATTTGGAACGCAACTACGAGTACTTGGACAGAAATAGCATAGTGACATAACTTGGCTAAAATAAGTCAAGTCTTTCAAGACGAATTTCAAAGTAATGCTTTTCAAAAAGCATGGGGTGATATAACATATGACAGGGGTATATTCCAGCCAAATGTGTTTGATGTATTACAGGCAATAGTAAAATTAGTTAATGAGTCTTATGGTATAACAGAATCAAGAGAAACTGTCAGAGTGTTAGTAAAAGCATTAACAGAGGAAATGGGAGTAGAATCCTTTAGAATTAGAACTAGAGCATTAATACATTTTGTCACAGAATCATTAGGATATACCGAAAGTTCCAAATTCACTAGAACCATACTTAAAGCATTTGAAGAGCAAATGGGAACTACTGAGGGATATGAAAGATTAAGAGCAATCATTAGTATGCTTGAAGAAGATGTTGGTCTTACAGAAACAAAACTAAGTTCAAGAATATTACAAAGATTCCATGAAACTACAGTAGGAATAACTCAGTCATTTACAAAGAAATGGGTAAGAGTATTCACCGAAACTGTAAAAGTTATAATACCACAAACATTCCAAACATTATTCCAAAACAATGTATTTCATTTTGTAACAGAAGCAGTTACAACACTTGGAAAGATACGAACAGATAATTCAACCATAGGTGTTACTCAAGATGAATTAAGAGTAAGGGCTATGCAAAGATTCCACAAATCAACTGTAGGAGTAGAATCCTTTAGAATTAGAGCAAAAGACTTTGTAAGATTTGTAGATGATACTATTGGTATCACTTCTAGTTTAGAAACAGCTTCGGTTATATTTAAAGCATTTGAAGAATCTATTGGAATACAATCGTTTAGAAAGAGAGCAAGAGTATTATTAAAATTCATAACAGAAACAATAGGTAGTACGGAAGGATATAATTGGACAAGAGTTCTTAACAGATTTAACACATCTACGATTGGTGTTACAGAAGCTCGACAAGTGGTTTTAGGATTTGTTGTTGCCTTTACTGAAACTGTAGGTGTGGCTTCATTTAGAACTAGATCAAAAGTCCTATTAAAATTCATTGATGAAACTATTGGAAACACAGAAGGATTCATTAAGTTATGGGCAAGATTCTTTGCAGAAAGTGTTGGTATAACTACCTCATTTGAAACTTCAAAAGTAATACAAAAATTCATTTCTACAACTGTTGGTATAGAGTCATTTAGACGTAGAGTAAGAGTAATTAATAAATTCATAGAGGAAAGTATTGGAAACACAGAAGATAAATTTAGAACAGCAGTTTATCAAAGATTCCATGAAACTACAGTAGGAATAACTCAAAGTGAGTTGAGAGTAAGAGTATTACAGATGTTCCATGAATCAACTGTAGGAATACAGTCGTTTAGGAAAAGAGTTAGAACATTAATACACTTTGTTAATGAAACCGTTGATGTAGTAAAGAAAAATCCTCTTTTCCAAAGAAATACATTCCAAGGTCGAATATTCTTTAAAGGACATGAAACTGCAAGAACATTGGGATTATTTGAATACTTTACAGAAAGTGTTGGTATTACAACTGATGCATTGTTCTCAAAGACTATCCAAAAGTTCATTGAAACCACTATTGGAATTACAACTTCATTCAAGTCCTCAAGAGTCTTACAAAGATTCCTTGAAACCACAGTAGGTATTACTTCAACACAACTGTTTGCAAGAACATTACAAATGTTCCATGAGTCCACAATAGGAATACAATCATTCAGAAAGAGAGTTAGAACATTAATACACTTTGTAACAAGCACAGTTGGTATAGCCACTTCTTCCAAGAAGGCACAAGACTTTAAACAATTCCATGAGTCAACTGTTGGCGTAACAGAAAACTTCTTCAAATTATGGACAAGAGTGTTTACAGAAACAGTTGGTGTTACAACATCATTCTTGTTCGCAAGAACACTTCAAATGTTCCATAAATCAACAGTCGGAATACAATCATTTAGAAGAAGAGTTAGAACAATAATTAAATCTGTTATTGATAGTACAGTTGGTATTACTTCTTCACAAAAGTTCTCAAGAGTGTTAGGTGTATTGGCAACAAGCACAGTTGGTATAGCTACAGATTCAAAGAAAGCATTAGACTTTAAACAATTCCATCAATCCAATATTGGTGTAACAACCAAACCAAAGTTTGCTAGAGTATTACAAATATTCCATGAGTCAACAGTTGGTATTCAATCTTTCAGAATAAGAGCAAAGAATTTTGTTAAAAGAATTACAGAAGACATGAGAATAACATCTTCAAGTATAACAATAAGAGGTAGGCTTAAATTCATATCAGAAACAATGAGGATTGGTGCAATAGACTTATTCCAAAGTATATTCCAAACTAGCATATTCCAAACAAAAGTTGAATTTATAACAACAATGGTAAAAGCAAGATTACACACATCAACTATTGGTATAAGTTCCTCTGAAGAAACCTCAAGAGTATTACAAATATTCCACACATCAATAGTTGGAATAGAGTCATTCAGAAAGAGAGTTAGAACATTATTAAGAATTGTAGTAACTGAAACCATTGGAATTACACATTTAGAAGTATCAAACAGAGTCATACAAAGATTCAAAGAGTCAACCATTGGTATTACCGAATCAAAATTAAGAACAAGAGTTTTACAAAGATTCATAGACAACACAATAGGTGTTACTCAAGACGAATTAAGATTAAGAGTCTTACAAGTCTTTAATAATTCAACTGTTGGAATACAGTCATTTAGGAAAAGAGTAAGAGCATTACAACACTTTGTTAATGAGAGTTTAGGTGTAACAGAAAACTTCTTCAAATTATGGACAAGAGTATTTGTTGAAACAGTCGGTATAACAACAACAACTCAAATTGCAAGAGTATTACAAAAGTTTACTACATCTACTATTGGAATTACTGAAATAAAGGAAAGAGTGAAAGTAATTGGTAAATTCATTGATGAATCTATTGGATTAACAGAATCAAAAGAAAGAATAAAGGCAATAATAAAACTAATAAATACTCAGATAGGTTTAACAGAGTCATTAATCAGATTAGCTGTATTACAAAGATTCAATACATCTACTGTTGGTATTCAATCATTTAGAAGAAGAATTCGTGTATTACAACACTTTGTAAGTGAAAATCTTGGAATTACACATTCAGAAGAATGGACAAGAGTATTTAAGAAGATTCAAACTGAAACAGTTGGAATTACAACATTAGCAGTATTTTCAAGAATAAGACAAGCATTTGTTTCTTCAACTATAGGAGTTACAGAATCAAAAATATACACAAGGGCGATTACCAAATTAATTGCATCAACTGTTGGTGTGACAGAAGTAATAAAATCATTCAAGCATATCTCAGTATTGATCGGTGAAAACATTGGAATTACATTTAGTAGTATATTTGTTAGAGGAAGACAAATGTTCATAGGTGAAAATATTGGAATAGAGTCATTTAGAGAAAGAATATTTGTAATTAAACAGTTTGTCAATGAAAGTATTGGTATCACACAGAGTTTCTTTAAAGACCTATATAATACAGTAATAATTCAAACTCAGAATTTGGGAACATATTGGACTTCAGAGACATCTTCAACTGAAGCAACATCACAATCTACAAGCACAGGTATAACAAGTGAGAGTGCTTCTACCTCAGATAGTTCACAAACTATAAGTAGTGGGGACACGGAAGAGAATGTAGAAGGTGGAAATTAGATGAGTATGAATATGGTAGGAAGATCAACGGAATTTAGAGTAAAAGCTGGTAGCTTGATTAGTTTACAATTAACAATAACAAATGATGCAGGTACAGCAAAAAACCTTTCAAACACGGTAAATTATAATACAGGTAAATGGAAAGTTTGGAAGCCAGATGGAACACTTCTTATAAATGGTAATATTGTATTCTCTGACAGATCAAATGGTATAATTACTTACACATTACAAACTTCAGATACAGTCATAGCAAATGCTGGAAATTGGTCAGGTGAAGTTGAATTGAAAGATAATAGTGGAGCTATTTCAGAACAAACGAAAACTTTTAACTTTGTAATTGAGGAGAGTTATTGATGGCAGATATAGTAAAAATTGCAAGTGGAACGTGTGAAATTTGTGAACATGGAATACATGACCATGAAGGCACAAATGGATGTAGCGTTGAAGGTTGCGATTGTACAAACACAGTTGGGTAGATAGCCTTATATAAGGCATTCACTTAGTATTTTCATGCTAAAGCTAGAAGATATTAATAATGAAATTTATTTTGAGTTTAGAAGGGCTCAAATGGATGCTTTGAAGACCGAAAGGTTAGGTCAAATACACGTTTCTGATATAATTAAACCATGTATGAGAAATGTTATTTATAATAAAACTGAACCAAAAACAGGTGCTTCTACAGAAGATGTCAAATCATTATATTTTGGTCAATGTGTTCATTCAAACTCACAATTAGCAACTGAAGAAAACCATGAAAAATTTCTTGCATATGATTATGTTAGAGATGTATCTTTGACAAGAGAAGAAGCATTAAAAATAAAAGAAGATGACCCAAGACAACTAGATATTATTTATGGTAGTATTGATGACCTGATGAAAGTTGGAGGAAAATGGATAATTTGTGATAAAAAGACGACTGGTTCTATAGATTATTTTGGAAGAGCAAGTGGAAAAGTTAGTGACTCACATAGAGATCAAATTAATAGATATAGAGTTCTTTTAAAAAAATGCTATGATATTGATGCAGAATTTGGGTGTGTTATTTACATTTCAAATAGAATAGAAAAAGACTCAAGAGACAAACCTGTAGTCATGTCTTTTAAACTAAAACCAATAGAAGAAACATTAATTGATATTATAGAAAAGGCAAATATCATCAAAACTTCTTTATCAAAAGAAATTCTCCCAGAAAGAACAAAATGTTTTCTTTGTGACGGTATGTGTCCATTTGCAACAAAGTGTTTTGAAGATAATAGGGAAAAATGGTCGGAATAAAACACGTTTCACCTGAATGTGTTAGACATGATCATGTAGATTGCCCAAAAGTTAGATTAAGTCTAAAATGTGAATGTTTATGTCACAAAATTGTCGGTGAATGAAAAACTTTAATAATGAAGGAAATAACTGTTATATAATGGATAAAAAGGAAGATTTATTTAAGATAAAGCCTGTCGGAAACAAAAACATAGTCGTAGAAGATAAAAGAAAAACAGTAAGTCCTTTCAACTCTACAAAACATTTCAAGGCAGCAAATATACCTGCATTATGTGATCAATGTGTCTATAGGTCTATTGAAGACGGTGGTAATGGTAAATGCCCTAAATATGAAGCTGGTGCTGTTTGTGCAATTAGAGAAGACTTTCTAAAATTCATAAATGAGCTTGACACAAGGAATCCAGAAGATTTAAAAGCCATGATTGATATGATTGCAAAAATATCATTTGAAAATGTTCTTATGGCTCTTACACAAGCCAAAATGGACGGTAATATACCTGATAGAAACACAAAATCAGAAATTAAAACATTGTTGGATATAGTAAAATCCATAAATGATTTAAATAGTAAAATAGTTGTTTCAGAAAAACAAGAATATGATAAAGAGGGTGATATTGCTAATATATTCAGGCAGATAAAAGCCCAAGGAAGTGGGGATTAATATGTTTGGTTGGTTAAAAAGAGAAAATTTTGTCTTACCTCCAGAGGAATATCAGCGTAAACTTGTTAGTGAGATAGAGGAAAAATTGAAAGATTCTAAAGGTTCTGAAAAGACTAGATTAACATATATGTTGGCAAACCAGCTTATGATTTTAAATCAAATTATTAATAAGAAGAAACCAAAAAAGCCGATAAGACTCAATAATAAAGGCAAATGGGTGTGGGTGGAAGATGGTTCTTAAAGGATGTTTGGCGTGTGAAGATAAACACGAAGATGAGTGGTTTGTTGATTGTAAGTGTATTTGCCATGATTATGAAAAAAAAATAAAAGAACTAACAGGTGAAACCATTGGTTAGACCCACAAATGAAGAGGTAAAAGAAAGAAAAGATTTTATGCAAGTTATAGCTGAGTGTGCTACAAATCCAAGTAAATTTAGTGAAGTGTTTCTTAACCATAAACTATTTGATTACAATCAAAAATATGTAAACTGTAAAGATAGATTTATTGTGTATCGTAGTGGAAGACAGGTGGGTAAAACAATGTCAACAGCAGTAAAAGCAATACATTTTGCGTTCTTTGCACCATTACAACTTAAAACAGTAAAAGATGAATGTACAATAGTTATCGCAGCACCTACACAAAATCAGGCTACAATCATGTTTGATAGAATAAGAAGTCTTGTCATAAATAATGATTTCTTAAAAGGCTATATAGTAAGAAACACACAATCAGAACTTTGGGTTAATTATCTTGACGGTAAAGGTATGTCAAAAATAATCACTAGGGCAACAGGTGAAACTGGTGTATCACTTAGAGGTTATTCACCACATTGTATTATTGCTGACGAATGTTCTTTCATTAAATCAAGTATTCTAAAAGCATTCTTACCTTCTGGAATGGCTACACACGCTAGAGTATGGCTTACATCAACTCCGTTTTCAAAATCAGGTTACTTTTTTGAAGCTTGTCAAAATGCTAAACCATCAAACCCTGATGGTATGTGGACAGAGTTTCATGTAAAATCTACAGATTCTCCATTAATTCAAGAAGATCCTTCATTTTTAGAAGAAATAAAGAAGCTTACAAGAGATGAATATGTTCAAGAGGTTGAAGGAGAATTCCTAGATATAGGTAATGCACTTATACCAAATAATTTAATAAAAGAAGCGATTGTTGATTATAAACCAAGAGGAAGGATTAACTATTATATGGGAGTTGATATTGCACGAACAGGTCGTGATGAAACGGTTTTCACGGTTATAGGTGTAGATGAAGACGAGGTTGTTTTTGTTGAAGATGTTATTGCAGAAGCACAATCCAATGTAGTTGATGTTTGTGGCAGAATAGGAGATCTTGTTAGAGATTATAAAGTAGAGAGTGTATTTATAGATGAAACTGGTTTGGGTGGTGGACTTGTTGATTTAGCAAGAGAGAGAGATCTTCCAGTTAGAGGAGTTGTTTTTACATTACAAGAAAAAGCAGAGATGTATAAAAATTTGAGATTATTATTTGAAAACCATAAAATCAAATTAAAAGAGATAAATAAATTAGTTTACCAACTATCTTATTTAAGAAGAGAATATACTGAAACAGGCGTAATGAAAATAAAATCAGAAGAGCATGATGATTATCCTGATAGCCTTGTTTTGGCTTGTAGAGCAGTTCAAGGTGGTGGAGGATGGCACGTTATGGACATAAAAGAACACCTTCAAAAACATCTTTTTGGTTAAAATCTTTATATATTATACCAACCAAATGCTTATATGGTAAAAAGGGCTTCATCAAATCCAGAGATACGAGCAACACAAGCTAAACTAGATGCTATGAAGGAAAAAATCGCAGAAGTATCAAATAGAAGTGGAAAAGGACGAAGTATTCCTAAAACTAGAAAAATGTCAAAACCAAAACTTAGCCCAAAACGTATAACAGAATTGGAGAGAGAAAAAGAATTTATTGCAGATCAAGGAGAAGACCAAATAAAATTATATGAAGCCACAGAAGGTAAAAATCAGGCTATGGACGAAGAAGAAGACTTGGAAGAATTAACAGATGGTGAATTAGAAGAAGTAGAGAAGAAAAAATCATGGGAAATATGGTTAGAAAAAGCTATGGGTGGAACTGAAGGAGTTGATGTGGCACAACAAAAAGAAGGTGACACAGCTAGTGATATAACACAGATGAATATAACAAATGCACCAAAAAGAATAAAAGGTCATTTTGCAAACACAAGAGATGAGAAACCAGCAGTAACAGGCACAAAACTGCGTAGAAGTACACAAACAGGTAGAAGTACAAGTAATTACTTAAAGCCTGAAAATGTTAAAAATCTTCCAAAAGGTATAGAATTACAATATTTAAAAGACCCAGAACATGAACATAGTGGGGCTGGTAGCACAAGAGTAGTACCAAAAACACAAAAAGAACTAGATGCAGAATTCAATGCAAAGGAAGCAGAAGAATTCAACACACCTGAAGCCATAGAAGCACGTAAAAAGAAAAGAAAGATAAAACAAAAAGCATGGGAAGAATGGTTAGAGAAAAAAAACAAAGTTCCACAGAAAGAACACGCAGAATCACCAAATAAAGACAATAATTATCAAACTCACATAAATAAGCCTATACATTGGAGGGCTTTGAAGGACAAATCATGGGAAAATTGGCTAGAATTGAGAAAAGATCAGGGTCAGGGAGATGCAAGATATGGTAATCCACATGAAACTGGCTTTGAAGATCCTAGGGTTTTACAAACATCAAAAGATGATTTTTCATTAGAAAAGGAAAAAGAAGAGAAAGAGGATAATAAACCTTATATAGAAAGAAAGCGTGAAAAAGATGAGTAAGATGGAAGATATAAACAAGATAACTCACACAAAAATAGGAGATAATATTCATTTCTATGTAAATGGTAAAGAAGACCGTGGAGTTGTTGTTAAGATGAATAATGCATATTTATCTGTTTTAAAAGATTCTGGGGTTATTGATGAAATTCATATAAATGATACCTTTTTTGTAAAAGATATACTAACAAACAAAACATGGAATTCCATGACACTTGAGGAAAAAACAGATGAATTAGTAAAGGCTCACGCATTTAGCCCAAGATTTCTATCAAAAACATGGGAACAACTTCCAGAAGAACTTAAAAATATTTTAGCAAAAACAAACATTGAAGAATCAACACATGGTCAAATAGGTGGAAATAGAGCAGGTGTGTCAACAGATACAGATGTAGAAACACCTGAAGACTATAAAGGTGAATCAGATGATAGAGACAAGCAAACAAAAGAAGAATTTAAATTAGAAGATAAGAAACCTAAAGTAGAAAAAAATAATGGTATTGAAGAATCACATAAAGAAGATAAAGATGATATGAATGAAGATTGGAGAAAGAATGGTGGTAATGATGATAAACAGAAAAATTATGTAAATAAAATTCAACAAGGTGGAAACAAATTTGTTAATAACCCAAGTCTTAGTGGTGGAATAACATCAAGTGAAATGGCAGATACATATGGTGGAAAACTTTCACATAATGACCGAGCAGTAGGTGATGAGAATACAGAATACAGATCAACCACTGGAAAATTATTGGGAAGAGGTGAAGCAGGTAAAAAATTACAAGAAGAAGACCTTAAAAATGCAGGCGAAATACAACCAAATGATTTATGGGAAGCATGGTTGTTAGCAAAAGAAGGTGACGGTGCTGGTAATAGTGGCGTAACTTCAACAGAAACAACTGGTGTTTATAATGCAAGATATTCTGATAGTAAAGGTCGTTACAGAGATCAAGAGAAAGATAAAAAAGAACGTAAAGAAGACGAAGACGAAAAAGAAGAGAGAAGAGAATGACCGTAGGCGAACCTGAGATTAATCTCAATACTTGGGGAATAAGATATGAAATTATTAAAGCTCCAGCAGAACAAGAATATGTAGCATCGAAAGATCCTAAAACTTTACCAAAAAAGAAACCTAAAGGTAAGAAAGGTAAAGGTAAAAAATTCAAAAATCCTGCTGGTGAAGGTAAATGGTCAAAAGCACAACTGGAAGCACATGAAGAATATCAAAAAGAAAAAGACAAAGAAAAAGAAGATGCAAAAGCACCACCAGCAGAAATAACTGAAGAGACAATAACTAAACCTTCTTCAGAAGTACAAACAGGTGGTAAACAAGAAAGTCCAAAACAGAGAGAAAAACTATTACCTGATAAAATAGATACTAATACTAAAATCGATATTGCAGATGCAAAAGCAAGAGATGCAAAAGCATTAAAAGAAACTAAAGAACAACAAGCAAAAAGAGCAAACACCCAAAGAGCTGGGTTGAATCCACTTTCAGCAAGAGAAACTGCTTCACACCCAAAAGGTGAAGTAAAACCAATAGATCAAAACCAACCAACCACTAACCCATCATCTGCCACACTTCCAAAAGGTTGGGCTGGAGCAGTAGTTCCAGAAGGTAGTATTGGTACAGTAAACACAGAAAGTGAAGATAAACATACAAATGTAAAGAGAGAAATTAAAAGATCAATAGATGAGATATTAATGAAATGTAAGCTTTTAAAGTTAAAGTCCTCATTTGTAAACAAAGTACAAGAAGTAGGTTTTAATCAAGGAGAGGTGAAAGAGCCTACAGCAGCAGATACTAAAAAATTACAGGGTCTAATAGGAGCTGATAGTAAACAAGGTGTTAAGGAAGATAAACACTTACGAACCAACACTGGGCAAACACCTAGTAGTGGTGGTGGAAAACATCTTATGCGTAAAAGAGTAGCAAAAATACCAACTAAAATGCAAGGACAAGATGGAAAAGTTGCTGAAGTTCCTTCAAATATTAAACTAACTGGTAATAAATATGGGACTAGTGGAAGAACTGGTGGTAAGGGAAAAGAAGCCCATGAATATCTAAGTACACATAAGGTGCCACCAAAAGAAAGTGCAAACCTTAAAGAATTAAAACGACTAAGAGATTCCGTAACATCTCATACAGGTTCAGAAGAAGAAAAATCAAAGAAAATTAAAGAATTAAAAGACTATGAACAATCTCACAGTTCAAAATATGAGCAACATACAGCAGAAGGTGACACAAGTAGTGGATATTCTGGCTCTGATGAATCTACAACTAAAGAAGATTATCTTGAAAACACAGCACAAGGTCGTGAAGATAAAAAACAACAAGCTGAAAAAGAAGAGAAAAAAAGAGCAGATGAAGAATTTAGTAAAAAAGAGATTGCTAGATTAAAACAAGAAACTGCTCATGGTAAATTTGCAAAAGGTATTGGTTCAAAAGCAGCTAGAGAAAAGTTTAAAAAGATGACCCCTGAAGAAAAAGAAAAATATATCAAAAGAACAGAGAAAAACAGAAGAGCAAGTGCCAAGAAGAAATTAAAGAAAAAATCACTTGAACAGATAAAATTAGAATTAATACAACAAAACATACTTAAGACTAATAAAGAAGTAAGTAAAATAAGTAATCCGTTCAAACGAAAACCAAAAGATAATCCAAAAGCAAGAGGATCTATGCCAAAACCTACTGGTGGAATCATACATAGAGATGGAAGTATAGAAAACGTTTATGATGATCCAGAAGCTCATGCAAGAGGTATGGCAGAACATAATAAAAAAGTAGCAAAAGACCCAAACTATAGGTCATACAACCCTCAAACTGATAAAGCATAGTTATAAACCCTTAAATAATACCTTTATATACATAACTTATGAGAAAAGATGATACTCACAACTGTATAGAATGTGGTGCCATTTTACCTTGGAGATATAAGGGTAGGCAAAGAATTTACTGTTCACCCATGTGTAGAAAACTTTACTGTGCTAAAAATAAAAAATAATTATGTTCTAGTAGGATAAGTTGTGTTTGGTCTTTCACTTTCAACATTATCTTTTTTAAACTCTACTAGAAGTTTATGAAAAAGAACAGCATCACTTTCGTATAAATCACCAGTTTTTGTTTTCTTTACAAACTTAGCGAATTTTCTAAATAGCTCTTTATCTTCCCATGTTACACAAATTGTTGTGTGCGAATTACCTATTTTACGCCTTGCCATAATAGTTTATAATTAGAATAATATATAAGTCTTTCGTTGATTTAGTAGCAACCAAGAACTTTTATTCCATGGTCAAATAGACAATAATCATCTATCCAAGGTGGTTGTGGTTTCTTATAGCCATCAACACCATAAAGATAACCCAGCATAAACTTATCTGCTATTTTTATTTCAAACACATCGTCACTAAATGGCTTTAAACTAGGTGTCATTGTTGATCTATATAATCCGTTTGGTGCCACACTTTCATAATGTCCAAGACCTAAACCATGACCCATTTCATGTAACACTATATTGTAAATAGTTTGTAATGGTAGTTCTTCTCTATCAAGATTAATCTCAAATTTAGTAACACCTGTTTCTGGATCTTTGTAACCATCAGCAAAATCTAATGTTAAGCTAGTACCATTAGTTGCGTGTAAGAATATAACTATGAATGTATATTTATGAGAACTGTTAGAAAAATCAATACCTGTATATCCTAAAGCCTTATCTTCATCGTCATTCCATGCTTCATATGTTAAAAAAATAGTACAATGTCTATAATCATCAGGTGTCTTATTCCAATGCTCATGGTAAGGAACTGTTGAATGTATATACATACTCCAATCACCTTCAGGTAGAAACTCTTGCATTTCTAATTGCCAATCAAGTATTGCTTTCCATGATTCAAACTCTACTTCTTTCCAATACTTCCAATCTACATGAGTAGGGTTAGGTTCAAAAAGACAAACTTGTGGTCGTACATCATGTCTTATACCCAAATATTCATATTTATCATTTTCTGGGTATTGTCCAAAAACTGATACCACACTACCAAAAGTAATTAAAGCTGATATAAGAATTATCCATAATGCTTTTTCTATATTATCCATAACATTTATAAATTCGAGTAACTTATAAGTTTCATGGGTACCAAGATAAAAGGCAAATACGCTGGAAATTGTAAAATATGTGGTAATGAATGGGAAGTTGGTGATGATATTTTTTACCAAAAAGAACCAAAAGCAATATGCGTAAATAAGACCTGTTTTGAAGAACAAGGTGGTAAATTCACTCCATTTAAATCTGGACAAACAACATTTACAGGTGGTTGGAATAAAACACCAATCGTAACAAAACTACCTGAAGATGTTACAGTAAGTGATGAAGTGAAAAAAATAACAGAATATTGGGATCAATTTTTCCTAGTTGCACATCATAAAACCAAAGCAGTTTATCCAGAAGAAGATGTTAATGGTGATCGCTTTGGACAAATACGTTCAAAAATGATGGATCAACTTATGTCATTAATTCAAATGGTAAAACAATAAGTATATATAAGGCGTTATATATTATAGATATAAGAATGAAAGTTTCAGAAGTACTAGATATTGATGGCTCTTTTGAGAGATCAACACCATTAAAAGCAGGCGAAGTAATACTCGTTCAAAAATTTAATGTGAAGTTCTCAGAAGAAATTCAATCAAAAGTAGCAGAAATTCAAACCACTAAAGGATTGAGATATTCTTTTGCAAAAACAATAGTTGGTCAAGCAGAGTCCAAATATTGGATTGACACAGTTCAAAAGGCTGTGGACAAAGATGCATCTGATGGTTTAGAAGTATATGTTATTACTAAAGAAGCTGAGGGTTCAGGTAGAGAGATGTTGGCATTGTCAATGTACGAGCCTAAAACCACTACAGTTCAAGAATAGTAATACATTCTTTTTCTTTTTTTTAATTATGACGGATAAAACTTGTAATAAATGTGGCGTTAAAGGTTTATGGTGGAATAAAAAACACTTTGAAAAGACTGGTAAATGGCAATTAATAGATCATAAGAATAAGAAAGGTGAATGGTGTGTTAGAAATAGTTCCTCAAAACCAATAATAACTAAACCAAAAGAAAAACCAAGACTTTGTGAATATTGTTTAGAATCAAATTTTGGATTATGTAGAACAGAAAAAGACTATAACATTCATGTAAAAACATATCATCCTAATAAAGAAATATTAACAAATTTAGATTATATGTATAAGACAAGTGGAGAGTTTCATTCTAGTGTTTTAAAGAATTGGTCTAGTGATCCACACTTCAAAAAACATTGGGATAGACTTATAAAGAAGGGGTTAGTACAATAACTATGAATTATAAGATTAAAGGTAGAAGTAAAAGTTCAAAATCATTTTTGAATGGTGGTGACATACACGTTGGAGGAAGAACCTCGGTATGTTCGGAAGCTCCAGAACAAAGTGAACTAGGCTCATACTACAAACCTAATATAATTAATAAAACATTATTAAAACATTGGAATTCAATACCTGATGCTTTACAACAAAAACCTAATCTATTTGTAATTAATGGTGAAACCATAGATGGAGCAAATAAGAAACAAATAGGTCAAGAAACATGGTCAACAAACCTACAAGATCAAATGAATGATTGTGTTAAATTAATTGATAAAATACCTTATGATGATATATTATTAACAAGAGGTTCAATTTACCATGATCAGTTAGATGCAACAAACATAGAAGAGATAATGGCAGATAGACTTGGTGCAATAAGATATAAAGCATATGGTGGTAGTGGGGCAACAGATTGGTTTGCAAACGTACAAGCAAATGGTAAAGTTTTCAATTATTCTCATCATATAGGATTTAGTAAAGGATTACAAACAAGGGCAGCAGCACTATCAAGAGAAATGGCAAATATGCACTATGAATATGATAAACTCGGTAAAGTAGATGTTATTATAAGAAGTCATGTACACTATTTTGTTCATGTAGAATTTGTACATTCACATGGAATTATATTACCTGCATGGAAGTACCCTGACGGACACCTTTTCCGTGGTGGTGTGGCAGGTACAACACCTGATATTGGAATGGTTGAAACAATCATTGAACCAAACGGTGAAATAATAATTAAAAAACATATTGCAGAAATAGATATGAAAGCAAAGGTGACACAAATTGTCTAAGTGTGAAGAATGTGGTGAGACTCCATCAATAGAATGTTTAAAAGTTGGGTTAAGAATGTGTATGAATTGCTTTAAAAGTAAGAGGTGGAGTTACGTTTGAAACCAACAAAGACAAAATACGTTATCGCTTTAGAAGATTGTGAAGATGTATTTGTAGTTAAATCAACGCCTGAACATATATTAGAATCAGTACCAAAAGGTAAGACAACATATGCTAACATCATTAGTAAAGCCCTTGGTATAACACCTAGAAATGCATTAATGCACTTAGTTGACTTGGAAAAAAAAGGATTGTTTGCTTCAGAAAACAAAGTACTTAAATACAAGTCAGGTGCAAGAGCAAAAGCCAGAGTTTTCAAAAGATTATAACTCTGTTATAATTAGAAATAATTAAATAGTCCCTCAACATATCAACTTTATGTTTATCAAGATTTCTTGGAAAAATTCAAAGGGAGAGATAAAAGAGACAGTTGTAGAGTCAACAAAAGTTCAAGGTTTTATAAATGGATTTGTTAGTAAAAACGTTTGTCCAGAGTTAGAGCTTAATGCATAAGTTTGTTAACTAACTTAAGTAACTTAACTTCTCTTTATTGCTTAACTAAATGTTAAGTAACTCAAGCTTTAACCTTACTTTACTTAACTTAAGTAACTTTTTCTTTCAGCTTATACTTAATTAACTCTTGATCAATTTTAGTAGAAAGACTTATAAAACAAATACACATATCATTATTATGAATTTTAGGAAAACAACAACAATTTCTATTGGCGAAAAAACAAAACCAATTTTTGAGTCATTAGAAAAAATTAGACCATCACATCTTTCATACAGTTTACTACTTGCAATAGCAGTTGACGAATATGTGAAAAACCACTCTGGAAAAAATTCTAAAATAACTGAGTTTGATTCAGTTGCAATATCTTCAAAGTTTCCATTAATGATGGCTACTATGGAGAAATGGAATGTATGTATAAATGGATTATCAAATGATGATCTCATAAAATTACAAGATCGTTTAACGCAAGTTTCAAACTTAGTTAGAAAGGAGGTGTCAAAAAGATTATGATGACAGAATCGGCTAAGTTTGACCTTATTAAACAAGGTCTATACGACAATAAGTACATTGATACTATTGACGGACTTAGACCTAACTCTACTTTTTCTTTCAATCCTTCAGAAGAACCATTTTTAGATGTTTATTTAGAAGATGCAAAGAATTTTATTGATGTTTTAAAGGATGCTATATTTAGTGTTTTAGCAGAAAAACGTGGTAATTTAGCCATGATAAAGAGTGCTTATAGTGATTTGGTGATAAAATTAACTACTGATAAGTTAATTCAAATGCATGATATTACTTCTAAACATGAGAACACAACAATCACTTTTGATTGTCAGATTATAGCAACTGATTTACCTAAAACATATGTTAAATCTGCTAACTTCATATGTGATTCATGTGGTAGAGATGTGAAAATTAATTGTAATTTGGATAGAAAGATAGCACAACCATTTTGTCCAAACCCTCCTTGTAAGAATTTAAAGATGGGGGTTGATACTAAGAGTATAATTACTGATGATATTCAAACCATATTAATGCAACAGTTTATGGAAGATTCAGAGAATAGTTCACCTGTTATTTTAACAGGTAAGATGGTTGGTAATAATGTAAGAACGTCATTTGTTGGTCAGCGTAAAAGAATAACAGGGTTATTTAGAAGTATTGTTGACTTAAAAAGTAATGAGAATGAGATTTTTATTGATATTTTATGTCTTGATAATCTAGAAGAAAACAAACCAACCGAGCCTTCTAAGGAAGAATTGGCAAAAATAATCGAGGATAGTGGAAAAGATTCTTTTATTGATGATATTATTGGATCATTTGCACCACATATTTATGGATATAGAGATATAAAATTAGCTATTTTATTAGAACTCGTTGGTGGTGTAAGAACAAACAAACGTGGTGATATTAATACATTATTGGTCGGTGATCCTAGTATGGCAAAATCAGAGCTTTTGAAATTTGCAAAGACCGTAACAAACAGGTCAATATATACAAGTGGTCGTGGCTCTAGTGCTGCTGGATTAACTATTGGTATGGTAAAAATGGATAGTGGAAAGTTTGTAGCACAAGCAGGTGTATTACCAATATGTGATAATGGATTTGCATTTATTGATGAGTTTGATAAAATGAATAAAGAAGATAGAAGCTCAATGCATGAAGCTATGGAACAGCAAACTGTAAGTATTGCTAAAGCAGGGATTCAAATGACATTACCAACAAGAACTTCTATTTTGGCAGCAGCCAATCCAAAATATGGTATGTATGATAGTGATGTTACGTTGAGAGATAATATAGATATTCCAGCACCATTACTTAGTAGATTTGATATGATTTGGTTGATAAAGGATAGGGTTCATGTAACAGAAGATATGGAGAAAGCAAACCATATTTTAAATTCGTTTACACAAAAAGATATTTCTACTTATTTTGATAGTGAGCATTTAATGTCATATTTGAATTATGCAAGAAAACTAAAACCTGTTTTACTTGAAGAGTCAAGGTCGAAACTTTTAAACATATATGAAAAAATGAGAAGTGCTTCTGCTCAATCAGAAATGCCAGTTGGTACAAGACAACTTGAAGCATTAGTTAGACTTTCTATGGCTTATGCAAAACTTAATTTACGTGAAGAAGTTAGAATCTCTGATATAGAAAATATTGAGAGTCTTATTAAAATTATGTATGAAGCATTTGGTCAATCATTAGATACTGGCTCATTACAACAACAAATTTTCTTTGATAAGAAAAATACCAAACAACATGATGCTTTACAAATATGGAATACTTGTAAAGATGAAGAAGGTAATGTGAGATTATTAAAGTTCCAAAAAGCGTTAGTAGAAGCAGGTTTACAAGAAGATGAAGCAAAACGTTTAATAGATGGATGGGAGAAGAATAATGTAGTGAAGTTGAATAAAGATGGAAGCTATAAACGTATATGATGATGAAATGAAAAAAAAGAAAGAAGAAACAACAACCGTAGGTGAAGAGTTAGTTATAGATGATCTTCCTTCTGGAGATCTCAATGATGCAGAGCCTGAGTTAGATTTATCTGTGTCACAATTAGACGGTGTTGGTGCTGTTACTCAAAAGAAATTAGAAACATTTGGAGTAACTAATTTAATAGATATTTGTGTTAGAGGTTCAAGAGAAGTATCTGAAATAACAAGTGTTAGTAAAGCAACTTGTGATACTTGGGTATTTAAAGCACAAAAACTATTAGAAGATAATAATTTAATTAGAAAATCAGATATGGGAGTTATGGACTTAATGGATTACCATGAAAATCTTCCAACCATACCAACTAAGTGTTCTGAAGTTGATAATTTAATGGGTGGTGGTGTAAGACCTGAAGCAACATATGAAATATATGGAGAGTTTGGTGCTGGTAAAACACAATTTTGTAACTCACTAACTTGTGAAACGATTACAAATGGAGGTAATGTTGTTTGGATAGATTGTGAAGACACATTTAAACCTAGAAGGATAGTTGAAATACTTATGGCAAGAAATGAAATAGAAGAAGATGAAGCCAAAGAATTACTTAATAAGATAACATATCTTTATACTCCAAATACTGAACAATTACTTGGAACTATAAATGGGTTATCACCTTTAATGCTTGAAAAGAAACCAACATTAGTTGTACTTGATGGTGCAATAGGTCAATTTAGAGAAGAATATCTTGGTAGAGGGACACTTGCTGAAAGACAAATGCAGATAGCAAGGTTAATGACACATATTAAGAATATATCATTTTATTTTAGATGCCCTGTAGTATTTACAAACCAAGTTCAATCAGATCCTAGTATGATGTTTGGTGATCCAATAAAACCTATTGGAGGTAATGTGGTAGCTCATGCTTCTACATATAGAATATACTTTAAGAAATCAGGTAAGAAAAGACTTGCTCGTATGGTAGATAGCCCTGAACACGCACAAGCTGATGCAGAATATATCTTGACCGAAAAAGGTCTTGTTGACCCTGAATGAGTAAGAGAGATATTGTTAATAAATTAAAGCGTGAAGTAGCATCTATGCCACAATTTGACTTAAAATGTGCTGTTTGTCATAGAAAATTTGGTAAGTATTTTGTATTTCATCATAAAAAATACTTAACAGGTGATAAGATTTATTCTGATTTTAAAGATACATATGCTTATAATGAATATGTTCTTCCAATAATCAAAAAAGACCCAAACAGATTTGCCCTACTTTGTAAAAAACATCATAAAGTCGTTGAAATGTTGAAAATGTTTAAAAAAGAAAACTACGAAAGGCTTATTAGAGTCACAAATGAAAGTAGAAGTGATGGGAGATTCTGAACTTAAAAAAATAGATAATATTGATGATAGATTTATAGGTCAGGGTGAACGTGCAGCCCTATCTATTTTAAAGACAGTTTTTGGTGAAGAGTGTGAGTATAAAATACAATATTTATTTGCAAAATTAATGAAAGGTGATTTTCTTGATACTTTATCAGAAAGACAAAAGAAAGAAACACTTGATATTGTTGTTTTTAGACCTGTAAAACCAACAATAGTGTTCAGAATACAAGATAAACACCATGATAGTATATTGAAAACCTCACAAGATGTAGTTCAACGCCAAATGTTAGAGTGGAATGGTTGTCAGGTTGTAGATTTACCTCATCAAGAGTGCCCAACTCTTTGGAAAGATATAGTTAATGAAGACTCAATGGAAGAAGTTATGTTCTTTCTTAGAAAACATGATTTAATTAAATAAGATCAAATCTTGCCCATTGTAAACAATAGATAACACGTTCTTCCATATGCTCGTCCATACCATCTGTTTCACCATTTTCATTGAAACAATGATGGTAAGTTTCATGATCTATAGTCTTATATAAATCATCTAATGATTCATGCATAGCAAGATATATCATAGCTCTTTTTGTTTCAGCATAATAGATTCCCCTATTATCGCTTTGACTACATTTAAGTTCCATTTTCAAGTCAGGCATACCTAACTTTAGAAAGACTTATTATTAAGATTGATGGTATTTTAATATGCTTGAGTTCGTGGGTAATTTCTTCAAATGGTATGATAGGCACCTAACAGAGTCATTGGCTCTAAGTGCATTCATTCTTTATTTACAGATACCTCACACAATAAGTGCTGCCGAGTGCTTTTTTGATGGTAATGTGGGGTTATTTGGAATACACCCAATAACAGATTTCTTATTATACGGAATTGATTTATTAGAACTAATTCCAATAATAGGTGTGACGTTAGCAATAATAGCAAGGGTGAAACAAAATAGACTTTCCAACTAAAAAATATAAAATCATATATGCAGATCCTCCGTGGAGCTACAAAGATAAACGAGATAAACACCCAAGATTATGTGGGGGTGCAACCGTTCATTACAACACAATGTCAATAGAAGATATAAAAAACTTACCTGTTAATGATGTAGCAGATGATGATTGTATGTTATTTCTTTGGACAACATTTCCTAATTTGCAAGAAGGTTTAGATGTAATAAAAGCATGGGGGTTTAAATATAAGACTTTAGGCTTTTCGTGGATAAAACTCAATAAAAAAAATAAAAAACCATTCTTTGGTATAGGTCATTATACAAAATCAAATTGTGAGTGTTGTTTAATTGGAGTAAAAGGAAAACCACCAATAGAGAGTAATTCAGTATCAAGTGTTTTAATGGAACCGAGAGCTGAACATTCAAAAAAACCTGATATTGTGAGAGATAAAATAATAGAACTTTGTGGTGATTTACCACGCCTAGAAATGTTTGCAAGGAACGAAACGTATAAATGGGACGTATGGGGGAATGAGGTATGAGTGGAAGTAGTAAAAAAACAAGCGAAGTGTGTGAACAATGTGGGTTTCTTATGGAAGAATTACAACCATGTCATTTAAGATGTCCAAATTGTGGGGCTCATATGGATTGTTCTGATAAAGGAAGTGTATGGTAGTGTCGCAAAGTAAAGTAAATTCTGCCATTGAGACAATTATTAGTGTTAGTGTGGGATATATTATATCATTATTGCTTAATCTATATTTCTTACCATTTTTTGTTGAAGATATATCAAATCAAATATTCACAACTGCCATAATAATTGGATTGGTTTATACAGGTGTTTCATTAATTAGATCATATTGTTTTAGGCGTTTCTTTGAAAAACGTGCAGAAAGATATAATAAGAACCCACATCTTAAACATTAGTATGAATATTGAGTTTACAACAGATAAAATAGACAAAAAATTATATGAACAATTAATTTTATTTTATATTTATGAACATTATAACTATAAAGATCATAAAAGACTTTTAAAACAAGATAAATGGGAAATAGTTATAAAAAAAACAAGTGATTATGATGTTTCATTTTATAGTAATGACCCAAGAGCAGAAGAATTAGATTTTTCCATACCACATGGAGTAACAATGAAAGAAAAAATTATTTGTTATATAGAAGATAATAAAAATTCATTATACACAATGCAAAATATGAATGTTATTTGCCATGAGTTAGCACATATGATTTTAATGGTTTATTATCCAGATAAGATTGTTAAAATGAGACATAATGATTTTCATGGTAAAGCAGGTGACTCTAGAAAATTTTTTAGTTCAGAAGTACATGATAGAGTGACAGAGGGTAAAACAAAAATATTTAGAAGAAAGATATCTAGGTTTAAAACAATGCCTTTTATTGGTGTTGATATAACCGATATAACAAATAATAGAAAAGAGTTTACTATTAAGTAAACTTCAATTTCATTACGGAGGTGTTTTTGCTTTGAGAAAGCATTTTAGGTTTTGTTCTAACCAAACCATGACAACAACTGCATCTTAGTCTTCCATGAGTTTTCTTTTCCTTGAAAAGAAATCTATATGGTATAAACTTTGCACAGTCTTGGCAATAGTGATTCTTTTCCAAATAAGATTTTCTCTTAAATGTATTACATACGTTTTTACACATGATTATAATTTACTTGTAACTAATATAAGTGTTACTTATAATTCTCTTCTAACATTTCTTGAAGCACACTTCCACCAAGTAAAGCTTCTTCGGACAATTCTTCAAAAAGATCTGAGATATCTTGATCTGATAACTTTCTACATCTAGTTTCTCTTATAGCTTTTAAGTCACTTTCCATATCAGGTCTTTCCTTAGAAAAAAATCTGGAGGGAGAGGAACCAGTATCAACTATAAACTTTTCCATCATTAATCTCATTGTTGAGATTGTAGAAAAGTGTTGTATGAATCGTTCTCTCTCCGTTAAGGTCATACAGGGTTCACCTTTGTAAATTCAAGTGAAGATAGATCTTTCTGAAGCTGTTCATCTGTTTTTCCATTCCAATATTCGTATGGATATTTACAGTTAGAACAACCACAGTCGTCTATCTCTTGTTGTGTGAACTCTCTCATATCAGCAGGTTTCGGATCTTCTTCGGTGCCAGCAGGTATGTGCTTTGGCATCCATAATTCCTTCTCCAACTGCATGATCCTTTTGATCATTTTGTCTCTTATACTCTTTTGATTCATTTACTTTTACCTCTAATGTAATGCATTTGATACAACTTGTTTGAATTGTTTTATAACCTTTTCGGCTGCATAGTCGAATGAATTAACAAATACTACGTGTTTAGACCCAAATAGTTTCTTCATTCTTGTTTCTGCATTTGCGTTGTTTAATATTCCAACACATATTACATTTGGTGTAACTGCCAACAATCTTTGAAGTTCCTTTTTACATCTTCTATAGTATATATCTCTTGCAACTCTACGACCATTTGAAAAGTAGTTTGGACTACCATCTGTTAATAAAATAACAAGTTTCTTACTACCACGCATTTCTTTCAACATTCTTCGTGAGTAATCAATACCCATATGTGTGGGTGTGGCAAAATAGTTCTTTTCTACAATGATTCTACCTATATCCTTCATATCTTCTATTTCAGTTATTCCTATCTTACCATTATAGTCACTTGCCCAAACATTACACTTTACATGAATGTTCTTATATGTTTTTACTGAATCTAATAATGTTGCTACTAGGTTTCGCACTAAACTCATTCTTATTGCCATAGAAGATGAAGCATCTATAGATATTATTATTGAAGCTTCTGTTTGCTCTTTATCAGTTATTAAACAATTATTAAGATTTACACCTGTAATGAAATTATCTACATAATGTTCAACATCTACATCAAAGCCGTCTTCACTTATTGTTTCTTTTTTACGTGTTTGTAGTTGTTTGAAAGTTGAACGAAGTCTTTTTGAAAGAGTTGTATCTATTTTTACTTCGTCAAGTATGGTACGATTAAATTTACCCCTTCCTAATTTCACCACGTTTGCTGGTAGTGGGCTTAGTTTATTTGTTGTTTCAGTTAGTTTCTCTCTCACTTCTTGGAATTCTCTTTCACCTAATTCTTTTCCTTCAGAAACTATTTCATCTAACTGGCTTTCTGTTAACTCTTCTAGCCCTTGCAGTTCTTTTGGAATTTGACCAAATTTTCTAAACAACGGTTTTGATTTTTGGTGTTCTCTTGACCAATTTGCTTCTAGTTTCTCTTCTCTGTATTCTCTTGCATATTGATCCTTTTTTGCAATTATATTATCATCAGGTGTTGGTGGTAAACTCAATATTTTATCTCTTTCTTCTTCATATTCTTGAAGATATTTTCTAAGTCTTAATAATACACGTAATGCACCAAGTCTATCTGTTTTCTCAACATCTTCCATCGCTTTCTTATAGACATTAAAATTCTTAGAGTCTTTTACTAAAGATGATCGCATAAATCTTATAGCTAAAAGTATGAAAAGTGGATTATCTTTACTTGAACTTACTTTCATATTACTTCCTAAGACTTTTCTTGTTGTTAAGAATCTTTTCCCATATGCAAGATAGTTTCTTGATAGATGTGATTCAATACGCTGATCTTCCAATGCATTGAATACATTATGTGCAAGATCTTTTATTTCTCTCCAACCACGACCAAATTTAAATAACTGTGAACACTCAAAGAAAGGTGTTTGATATAGTATGTGACCTAATTCATGTATAAATGCTGTGTACTTTGTTATTCCTTTTATAGGTGGGTTTGCTAAATTTATAAGATATCTATGTCTCAAACTAAATTTTTCATTAAAGTATGAGCAATAATTATCTCCTTGTGCATATTGTATTTTTATTTTACAATTCCTTACGTGTTCCACCATGTTTGCAGTTTTCACATATAGGTCTTTATCACTTAAAAGTGTTGTATCTCTAGGCATTTATTTTACTCTCCCTTCTTTTCTTAGTTCTATTTTTTGCTGATGTTGAAGCACCAAGTCTAACTTGACCTCCACAACAAGGACATTTAACTCTTCCACATAAAGGTAAAAGAGATTTTAAGAAATATTTTCTACAATGCCTACAATAAGCATTTTCATCATAAATGTTTTCACCTTGAGAATGTCTTAAGTTAGATTTAAAGTCTTTACAGCGACCTATACAATAAGAATGAGTAGCCATTAGAGACTCACCCCAAACGTATCGTTTATTCTAACTTTTACCAGTTCTCGTTCAGAAGCATCGCTAAACTTAATCATTATGACTTCCTTTAATGTTGTTTCTAGTGGACTTTCAACTTCGTCTTCAATATTATATCTAAACTGGTCACAAAATTGTGCAACATCTCTTACAGATAATGCATAATCCACATCTCCTTTCACTCTCAATGCATATACATCTTGAACAAGTGTTAGGAGTGGCTCTTTCACTAAATCATGGGATATTCCGTCCCAATCTATGACTTTTTCAAATTCTGTTGGTGTAGGATAATTCCAAGCTCTACCTATAAATCTTGAACGAAGATCTTCTGTAAGTGTGTTTATTCCAGCATATGTTGCAGGGTTTATAGCCCACACTATAGATAGTTTTGCATTATTCTTCAATTTGAACTGTTTTCCATTAGCAACTATTGATTTTCTACCATCACATATACGGTTCCACCATCTTTGTATATCATGCTCTTGTGCAGAAGCATCATCACAAAACAAACAAGCGTGTCCATAATGATTTGCTACTTCTATTGCCCTAGGTAATAATCCTAGATTAAACAATGTTCCATCACGATTTATTTCTTTACTTCCTAATAAATCACTTTTTTTTGTTCCAACGCCTACAGGTTCTTCAATTAATGCTATACCATTTTCTTTACAAATAGTATGTATTAAAAGTGTTTTTCCCTGACCTTTTTCTGATTCTATTAGATAAGGAAAGTTTGCTTTCATTATAGCTCTTTGAACTTGTTGATACTCACTTCCCATTTCAGTATATTCATCCCATACATCAATGTTATTAGAGTGATACTCATCAAAGTTTATTGGAGCAAATGGTATAGAACCACTAACATCCAAATCTTCTCTTTTTATAAATTCTATTTTATCTTGTTTCATTTTTATCTATCCTCAAATTCCTCAGGGTCACTACCACGACCATTCATACATATATAGCATACAGGTTCATGTCCATTGTCAAAACATTCTCTTAGGTGTAATTCATTTTCTTCACTTATTCCATTACAAGTTCCACATTTTATTTCATGTACAACTTCTTCTTCGTCATTAAGTGTTGATCTCAATACACTACTCATTTTATATCTTTCCCATTCTTCTTCACGATTCATTTCGATTCCTCATGTTTCTTTTTTGTTTTTGAAGACTCTAACCGAGAGGCAGAAAGACGAGCTTCCTCTTCTTTCTTAGCCTTCTCAATTATCGCCAGCCACGTTGCATTTTTATCTACGACACCATTTTCATCAACACGACCTGAAGTAGTGAGTTTGTTTGATATTACACCATACTCTCCTCTCCTAAATGGTTGTCCACCATTTGTTCCTAGTCTATGTTGTCTTTTCTTACCTGTCCAATTCATTTTTCTTCATCCCACAAATTACTTGCTACAAGTGTTCTAGCTTCTTTCCCAAATATATGCTTTTTGCCACTTGTGACAATTTTTGTTGCATATATTGACTTTGTTAGAACACCCCTACATTCATGTTCATCTGCATTGAATGTTATAAACCAATCACCCTCTATAGAAGGAAGTATTTCATTTACTAATTTTCTATAGTATTGTGGTATTGTTCTGTCACATTCAAAGAATGAATTGTTTTTATAAAGCATTTGTCTCCAAGGAGGATCTATTAGGAAAAATGTTCTCCTACTATCATAATCCTCTATGGTTTGTTCAAATGATTTATTCTCAATGATAGGATCTCTCATACATTTACCCATGAGAACATCTCTACAATATTCGTTTACGTTTTCTGATATGTCATTTAATACAAACTTCAAAGGTTCACCCCTATCCATAAGTATTTTTGCTGTTCTAGCTTTACCAGCAAATGGTTCTACAAAGTAATCATAATGTTTCATATCTGGAAATAAATCAACTATTTTTTTAGCAGTATGAGTTAATCCAGCAGTTCCACCTAACAGTTTTTTACTATATTTACTGTAGGGTTTATCTCCTATATTACCTTCACCAAATTGATTTTTCCATTTAGTTGGTTTCATTCTCATTTCGATTCCTCTTTTTGTTTTAACATTTTTACAGCAAGTATGTGATAGCAGTTTTCACTATACTGATAACCTAAACAATCACATTCATAGTCGCCAGTAACCTCTATCCCATCACGATATGTTACTGTGTGTGTTTTTGCAGTATCAGATATTGAAGGTAAAATGTATGTATTTTCATCAACCTTTGTGATTTTTTCTACTATTTCTTTTGCTTTTATTTCTTGTTTTAAACTCATAATCCTAACTTCTCCAATTTTTCATGTAATTCTTCTCTTACTTCTTCTGGAAATTCATCAAAATAGTCCATAACTATATTGAAACCATCATAGAATTGTTTATAGAGTTTTAACTGTTCTGGATTATCCCATTTTTCAATATCTTTTTTTGCTGAGAATCCTTCTGGGTTCATTTTATTACTACCTCAATTTTCATTACTGCGAATGTTATTCCAAGCATTATTGGAACTGATATAGCAGGTATAGCTATTGCATATAAATGTGGGTATTTTTTAAATATATTCATTTTTACCAATTCACAGGGCAATCTCTATCATCAATTACCCAGTGCATACGTTGTTTTCTACTTATCATTATTGTATAACCTTTTTCGCTTGGTGGAAGTCTAAGAAATGTAGCATCGTTTTTACCAACATGGTGATCATCTGAAATATCTACACCTTCGTCTTGTTCACCATAACAATTAGTATATGAATCTATCATAATTTGTAATGCACATCCATTTTTCTCGATTCTATTTGGGCTACATCTATGTATCTGATGATATGTTTACCGTTGCATTGTGGACACTCATCTTTACCATGAGTGTTTTTATTCCATTTGTCAAGCATTTTATTTACTCTCATCATATTATCTTTACCTTCAACAGTCACCATTATTGTGTACCAAGGTTTTACTACCAATATTTCATTCTCTATCAATTCATCAATAGCATCGTCAACATTCTCAATCGTCAATCTAAATCATTCCATAGTGGCTCTTCAGCAACAGGTTCATAGTTATCATTAAAATATTCTTGGGCATATTCTTGAAGCCAATCTTCATAATATCTGAATATAAAGTTATTCCATATGAATGTTTTTATTGTATCTATCATTTATTTTTTGGCTCCAATTTATTGTCAATCTGTTTTATTTCATTCTCACAGTCAGTAACATAGTTTAATCTATCTAATTTACTTACTCTATCTACTGTCCATGGAATATATCTTTCCTTCATAATTTTTATTTCACTTTTTAAGAACTCTCGTCTTTTTTGAAGTTCTGAACTCAATGTTTTTAGAAGTGGTTTGTATTCTGGATCAATGGCTTTTACCTGTTGTTCGAATTTTACTCTAGTTCTTCTAACAGTTCCTTGCCAACAACTATCAAACACTTTTTTATAATCTGAATCACTTAGATAGTTCAACACAATTTCCATGAATAGATTTCTATCTGCTTTACTAAATTTTCCTACACCAAAATCTGACATTCTTCTAACCATAAAATTACAAGCCCTGATATGATCTCTATCTTTTTCGGTGTATAATTCTGGATGATCATCTAAGATTGGTTTCCATGTAGGATATTTTCCCTCTAATTCACAACCTATTTCTTTTACGTCATAGTATTTTTCTTGTTTATTTTTACACATTTTTATTACCTCACTAATTTCTATTGGTTTGTTCCAAAGATGCTTGTAATATTTTTATTACTAATGGGCATTGACATAATTTTTTAGAATCCCCACATCTTAGGCATATTCTTACCATAGACATTAATCTGATGACTCACCTTCTTCTTCAGATTCTTCCTCAACAAGGAAACCTCTTTTTGGAACATATATTAATTTGCTCATCTTAAACCCTCTATTTATGTATGTATGGATGGATATTAATTTACTCATCTTAAATTCTCTCTTTGGTCTTCTGCCATGATTTTTGAAGCTGTTTGAACTACTCTAGCACCCACCATTTTAAGTATAGCAGCCATGTCACCAGCACATACTTCAGGTGTGTATATTCTTTTTTGTATTAATCTCAATAGAGTATTTGATTGTTTTACAATTTGAATAATTTCATCTTTTTCTTTTTCTGACATATATTCTAACACATCAAAACTATCAAACTGGTTGACACATTCTAACCAATATGCTGATCCGTCTTGACCTGTATTTTCCATTTCTTTACTCATTCTAATCTACTCCTTAATATATTACTTATTACACAATGAGATCTACTAAAAGCATACTCTATCATTGGTATTTGATTTTCTCTTATACAATTATTACATTTACAGTTCATTTTATTGGTGCCTTATTTTTTTCTACTTTTTGTAGGATATGACAAAGTTCTCCTTCTTTTAATGTTGAATTTACTTGATTTATGTGATCACAGTATCTATCACGAAATAAAAGTGAAGAACCTATAGAGAATCCGTTAACTTCCTCTGTAGAAGTTCTATCGTCATCTCTTAATAGTTCTAGTAATTCTTGATATCCTTGCCACTCTTTGTATTCTTTACTTAACTGACCAAAAATGCTCATTTGTAATTCTCCTTTTTATCCTCTATGAGTTTCATAGTGTATTCAGCATTTCTTGATTTTATTCTTTCACATTTAGGCTCGTCTTTATTTTTCATCATTTCTTCTATTCGTTTAGAAACTTTGTCACGATTTGTTTTATTTGCTGAAGGTATTAAATGGTAGTTACTAATTTTTTGCCTTGCAGTTGCTTTTATACCATAGTCTTCAACATATCTTTTTGCAACTCTACCACAAACTTCCATTAGATAGTTATGATAAGTTAATTGTTTGTAAACATCTACAAATTCAAATAATGGTTTAGTTGGATTTTCTTTTTGTGATAGTTTTCTATACAAAAATCCAGAAACAGTTCCTACCTTATAGTCATTGTCTCTAAATGTTGTATTGATACTTGTGATTAGTGTTTGATTTGGATCAATACCAAAGTTTAACAATAATTTATTCATACTCCATGTTTCAGGTAATTTTCCTGTTTTTATTTCTTCTTGTGTTATGAAGCCTGTTTTTAATGCTATTGCTATGTATGGATCAGGTGTTTTTGTTTTTTGTAGTTGCTCAAATATATCAAGTAACTCCCTAGGTACTTTCCAAAAACCAACTCGGTGCATATTACCGTTAAGTTCTGGGTCAGCTCTTTCCATATATTGGCTAGGTCTAACAATTTGATCTATTACTGTATTTAATATTGTGTTTCTCATTTTAATAATCTCCTTTTGGGAATCCGTATGGGTGAAATATTCCAGCTTCGTCTAAATAACCAGTACCTAACTCTTCGTCGAAATACTCGTCATCTTTATCATAACCCATTGATTCTAGTTTGTGTTTCAGTTCGGACAATTTATTCTTATATCCATTTTTACCGACTGGCATTAATTCCATCATATCATAATCAGAATCGCACAAAACGGCGAAATCTTCCTCGCTTAGAGGCTTTTCGTTTATGCTTCTTCTTCTTTGATTTTCTGCCTCTAGATCTACCTGAAGAGCCGTTTTTACCAGCTCTAGCCGAAAATCCTCGTCATCCTCCTCCATATCCTTTGCATATGTTGTTACACCTTTAGAGGATTGTTTTGAAGACCATGAGGAAATATTTCCACTAAATGAACCATAACCTGAATTATCAAAGTGTCCGTTAGAACATCTTACCTTTTTAACATCTGTCCAGCCTTCACCGAATTCTAAAAGACCTTGTGGTGTTAATACAGATACTTTCTCACGGATTAATCCCAGATAGGATATTCCATAGTATCGGACAAGCCATGCCATAATTCTACTATCAGATATATCACCATCTGGGATTTTTGCATCAGGTCTTGTCACCAATGTCTTTAGTGCCATGTCTTTATAATCAGTCCATACTCCATTATGGAATAATACACCGATTGGATCAGAACCACTTGATGTTGTATTATCTACCTCAGGGGATAATGCAAATGGGTGGCATAATGGGGTATCTATTGCACCGTGAGTTGCTATTCTAAAATGAACAACAAATGGTTGCTGAATGTTTTTCTCTTTGATAAGAGTGTCAATATATTCAGCAGTTACGTGCATTCCTTTTTCCCATAGTACCTTATCGCCTTCTATCCAAGCAATACCACCACCATGTTTATTGTGGTCTTCTGCTTTAGAAAGCAATTCTTTTGTTATTTCCTCAGGTTTATTATCTGAGAATTCTATTATTACACACATATCTAAATCTCCTCTGTTCCTACCATTGATTCTAATATTTTCTTACGAAAACTTGTTTTGTTCTGTTTATATTGTAAAATCTCTGAACCACTAATTCTTCCATCGAAATCTCTCTTAAAGACTTCTACTGTTGGTGTTTCAATTATCATATGATTTTTCATCCAATCCTCAATATATTTTGTTGCTTCTCTTACTGCCATAATATAAACTTCTGAATCGCTAAACATTGGTAAAATTCTACATTCCATAGTTTTATGTTTACCATAAGCATAGTTTAGTTGAAAGTATCTATCTGAATTTCCATATAATTGCATTTCTGGATTAAATCCAATTCTGCAATAATTACTAGAACCTTCTAATCTTCTCAACAGTTTTTTCTTACCATTTTCATTTAATACGCCTGAATTAGCCCAACTCTTAAGATGTGAACATAACCCTGAATACAAATCATAATCCATGGCTATTCCATAAAGTAATTCGTTTTTATAACTAATATGAAAGTGTCCACCACAGGTATCATTTACGCCTTCTGGGTAAGACTCGCTAACAATTTTTGTAAATCTCTTGAAATTTTTATTGAATGCTAATGGTCTTGTAACCCATTCACCTACAATTTGCCAATGATTACTATCATATGTACAATCACATTCACCTGCACAATGATAACATTCATTATATTCTTCTTGCTCTGATTCACTCATTTCGTCACAAGAACATTCTTCACATTCTTGATCGCCCCTTCTTTCAAAGTGTACTGATCCGTCACCATGAAATTGTACGTCTTCATTATTTATTGCTTTTGGGTGACTATTTCTTGCACCTTCTAATTCACAACCTATTTTATTTAATGGGTGTGATAATTCCATAGGTGTAAATCCATTCCAAATATACTCATAGGTTTCACCACATTCTTTACATTTTATCATATCTTTTTTCATATTATAAACACTTGGGGATAAACAATTATTACAGAAATAAAAGCCTTCTCTGTATATTCGATCATACAACAACTCTGCTTCTTTAGTTGGTCTTGACATTTCCAATTCTCAAAACTCCTCTTTAGTTAGTTGACCGTCTATGTCCAAATCATATCTTTTCATACATGAATCAAACACAAATCCATCAGTTCTAGGTTCTGTTATTTGGTTCATCCATAATGCATATGATTTTACCATATCGTAGTATAAATCAAATGATCTGTTAGAACAAGGTGATCTATAAATAATTTTTATTCCTTCGTTCAATTTATTACTTAAAAGCCATGATATATTAGGAATTGCATGAGCTGGGTCACCGAAATTTATATTAAATAACATAGTGTTTTGTGTCCTATCAATATTACCAGTTCCTTCAGTTGTATTCCAATATGCTAATGCTGTTCTAATTGTTTTAGGAACATAATCATCTGGATCACTATAATCACGGATAGAAGCACCGTCTTGATCCCACATTTGATCTGACAATACCATATTCAAATCCCAAGGTTGCATATCTATTCCCCAACCTTCACCAATGGTTGAATTTAATGTGTCATTTGAGAAACTCTTAAACATATCATAGAATTGAGGTGATTTACAATAAATATGTACACCATCTCTTGCTCTTAGCATTCTAAATTCAAAAGACTTTTGTTTATTGTCTTCAGCATTTAATACTAATTCACTATATGTTTTTACAGTTTCTGCTTTTGTATTATTTTCGTTCATTTTTTTATTTAAAATAGAGTATATAATTACCGTATTTTGTTCCCAGCGCTTAGATTATAAGAACACGTAAGCTATTCATAACAACAATGTCAACCGTGGATGGGTATGTATTGAGGGATTTTATCGATGAACTATCGAGGGAAGCTGTTCGCAACGTCTTGCACTCTAGAGATTTTACGGTATATTATATGACTCTAGTATTGACCCACCTTTTTGTCCATCTTGTTCTGAATTGTGTTTATACAGTTCATTCTAATGACTCCTATTGACCATAGGAAAATATCTATAGCTACGAGTATTGAAGAGCCTATCATTCCTCATCATCCTCTAGCCATTCTTTATAATTAATAGTAAATCCTAATTCTTCCATTTTATGTAATGGCATACCCAATCCAATTAATCTTTCTAATGCTTTCTTACCAAACACAGCTTCAGGGTTTTTATGATCCTCAAGGTGAGCATATAATAAGAATTCATCAACTAATTCTTTACACTTATGACATTGGAAATATCTTATGTGACCTAACGCACCAGTTTTTTCCATTTTATATGTGTAATTGCTTTCAAATGTTTTTGTTATATCGTTCATTGTAATACCCCTATAATTATATATCCAAAAGTAGCCATAAGTGGTGTAACTACCCCTATAACATACCATTCAAATACACCAAATTCTTTTAGTTTATTCATTGTAATACCCCCATGAAAAATACAACTAAACCCATGTAAATACCACCTGCACTAATACCCCAAACATATGGTTCTAATTGATGTAATACTTGTCCATCTTTTGCTATTAATTGTAATTTACGATCAATTTTCATTGTAATTCACTCCATACTACTCTTCCGAGTATTCTATTAGTAGTAACGAATGGTTGTAATGGGTTATGCCATTCTTCATGTCTTTCTTTACCATATTCTTTTACAGGTTGAGCACATAAACTGCATTCAAATAATTGTTCTGCTTCAGTATTCCAATGTGTCATATCTAAGCCACAGTTATAACAGCATCCGAATTCTTTTGCTTCTTTATCTTTATAATCCCATATATGATTGTAACAAAATGGCTCACAATCTGGGCATACATTATCTCTATTCATTGAAAACCACACTCACAATATAATATAACTTCTTTTGGTAGGTTAATTTCTTCTAATTTACTATATTTTAATTTATACAAAGGATTAACATTCTCAATATAATCATTGAATGCATCCAATGTTTTCTGTAGTTTAGTCAAGTGTTTTCTATTAACAGTTAGTATTGATTGTTGCTGGGCATGGGCTAGATTATTTAATACTATTGTTGTATTTCTATGTAATTGTTTTATATCTCTCATGTTTTTATCCCAATCTTTCTTATTAATTCTATAACTACTGAATTCTTTTATACTCTTTAATGCACTCTTATTCAATTCATTATCCAGTGTATTCCTAACATGAGCATTACCATTATACATAGCATATACTTCACTTACCTTACGTGATTGCTCACGACGGCTAATTCTAATCTGTTTTCTTGACATTCTGGACATTAACCTCATTCCATATTTTGATCTCAAATTTTCGTGCCTAATTACATCATTTTAGGCGTGAAATTATAACGCTGTTTGATCGATTTTCGTGCCTGATTAATCTCAATTCACGACTAAATTTAGATCTAGATTTTGATCGCACTTGATTACTGTTATTAACATAAACTACAATACCTAAGGCAATAGAACCAACTAAACTGTCATATAATGGATCATTTTGTTTCGTAAGAAACCCCTACTATGCGTAGCGACCTGCCTATTTATACCTTACGGATTATTTTTTTATTTTTTTATAGGATAACATAGTGTATGTGGTCGAAATGCCAAGTATTAAAGCGTTGTGGTGAACCGTAAAGTACGATCTCAAACCGTAAAGTACGGTACTCTCAAGCCAACTATAAAAGCGTTATGGCGTTATGAGGCGATCAGATTGTGATCGCTAATCCGTGCCTAGAGATCAAGTGCTAGGCGTGAGCCTGGGATCATAACGGTGTTATAGTCCGTGCCTAAAAGGATGTAATTAGGCATGAGAAATAGCGATCATAAAATGGCATGAGGCTAATGTTCAGTATGCCTACAGAAGTTACTATCGCTTCTGATACTGTGAGTGGGGCTGTTTTGGCTTTGTTCCGTACTGAATTGGTTACATTCAGTATAGCAAAACCAAAGGCTTCAGATACAAAGCCTAAGAGTGCTTACGCTTCAATCTCTGTTCCTATGGTTCAGGGTAAAAGCATAATCATTCAAGGTGTCGGCAAAACCGTTGGTGAACAATACCAATGGTTAATGAATACATTGTATTCAGATAAAGCCGAATCTAAAAACTCACGATATCAAGTAACACCTTTGTTAAAGAGTATCTTAGCATAAGGTGTGAATTCCAACTAAGGATAAGCCACGTTGCTTAATTGAAACAACAAAACTGTTAAACTTGCATTGGCGAGACAACACGTTAAAGATACGACACTAAGCAAGCTTTTCCACCCCCTTTTCGTTTTACAACCATCACGCCCTAGGTCATCTGGAGAAAAAATGGATTTTGAAAAGATCACTAGATATATAAATGTTTAGGTGCCTTTATATACTCCTATTTATCTTCCAAGTCGTGATTCGAAATTTGGGAGCCTACCATAGTTCCCTGTATTCTAAATATACATCTTACAAGTTGTCTTTTAGTATGTTCACCAAACGGTTCAGTACAGGCGACACATATAACCTTTTCCAACTGTTTATTACCCAGTGTCATTTACCTCATAATCCTTTATAAGGCGTTCTATAATTTTACGCCTAAACAGATCGGTTTCTTTTTTACCGTCAATGGTGGGGAGGATTCGTTTCCAATCCTTATAGTGTTCTGTCCAATCTTTCTTCTCCTTATACATTATTATCCCTCATCATCTTTTTAATTGATTCATATACCTCATGCCTAAGCTGGGCATATGTGGTAAAATCCTTACTTAAGGTCATGGACATATCCTCGTTGAAGCATAATATTGTTCTACACATTCCTCAGTTGTATTATTTATAATCGGTGTTTCATAGAAAAACGTACCATATATCATTGTTATAAAGAACACAAAAAGGGGAATAACCCATATCCACTTTGTAAATATCATCGGTTTTTTATTCATTTTCTTTCCTACCACAAGCCTTACAGTAAAACTTGAACTCCTTGAAGTAAAAGTTGTGGTGCCATTGACATTCACTCATTCCATTTCCTCCACAATAGGTTCTAATAATCTCACGTATTTCATTATCTTATATTCGCTACAACCACTTGCTTCACTAAGTTCTCGGTAAGATATTCCCATATTACCGTATTTTCTAGTACCGTTTTTTCGCTTCATTTTTCTCTCCCAAATGCGTATTTTATAAACTTGGCTGCACATTTATCACAAGTCCACTCTCCGTCATATATGCAGAGATCTTTTTTCTCAAACTTCCTCCAGCAAGTTGTACACATCTTTCCATTGTTAAAGTTCGAAACGTCTTCCTCAATCGGTGTCATCTTAAACTCTCCAATAATTCTTTCGAGAACTCGTTGACTTTAAATTCGTCAGTTCCTCTGCGTTTTCTCCAAATTGTGTAAAATATTCCAAGTCCACAAACAACCGAAATACCGACATAGCCCTCGCCCAACGATGCAAATATGCCGAAAACAATCACGCTTAACCAAATGAATACAAACAATCCCTTCATACTTCTATTACGTGAATATAACATATATATCTTTCGTTAAAAAAAAGATCGTCGAAAGTTCTAAGAAGGCTACCGTTGAACCCACACCCACTTGTTATGTGGTGGTATGCCCTGAGGAACTAATATGTGTATAAATAGTACCAATATAAGTGTTTTTAATTAATCGTTTTTTTTTCCGAGTTTTCATCAGAAAATTCTTTAAGTTTATCTTCTGCTAAAAATGATAGTTTCCAAAAAACCTTTATTGCTCTTTCAGGTAATCCGTGTACAGAAGCTATATCTTTTCGACCATGTGCCAATGTAAACCAATTTAATATCTCTGTATAATCTTCAGGTTCTAGCTCTACCATATTTAAATGTTGTTGATTGTATTAATATAGTTTGCCACCTAGCTGGTTAGTAAATCCAGTCCTCCATGTTTCAGGTGTGCATACTCACACTACTAGGTAACAATCTTTATATTATTAGTATATATTTATCTATTATGTCTATAGTTAATGAGCCTGAATATGAAGAAGTAACTTCAATTCAATGCAAATGTAGTGAGAAAAAACGTAATCGTCAATGCCACGAACACGGTGGATAGTGTTACAAAAACGTTACAATTTTGGACAAAGTTTATAAACCCCCGTTTTATTAATAAATCATGGGCTTTGTAGATAAATTTAAGAGTGCATTTAGATTAACCAATAAAGGTTATACAGAAAGCACAACTAGACCTTCAATAGCACAACCATACATGAGTACCGATACAGGTGCCAAATTACCAATTTTTCCTTTTCCTCTCATAATGATTTATGAGTTAGCAGATAACATTGATGCACTTAGAATACCTATTGAAACTCTTAACAGAGAGATGTTTAAGAATGGTTTTGAGGTAGTTGAAAAATGGAAGTATAAATGTAATAATTGTGGTAAAGAGTTCCAATACCAACCATTAGCATCTGACATTCCAGATGAACAACCACTTGAAGCAAATAACGATTCACACTCACCACAACCAAGAAAGAAAGCCTTGGTTCTTAAAAAAGTACCAGCCCCTGATGAACAAGCATTACCTGATGATGTTCAATGTGATACTTGTGGAAGTAATGACTTAAAAAGACCAGTTCCAGAACACCGAAAGATTTTGGAAGATATGCTGGCAGGTGCCGTCAACGGCAACGACCAAACACTTGAAGACGTTTCAAGACAGTTGGAACGTGACTTAGAGATTAGCGATAACGCATACTTGCTATGCTTAAAGAACTACTACATAGACGATGTAAGTGGTAAGATCGACCACAAGAAAACTGCTATAAAAGAGTACCTTAGGATCGATCCACCACAGGTGGCGATGATAGCAGATAGTGATGGTCGCATAGGTTATGACGATAAGCGTAATAAAATTTTCGTGTGCCCACGATTTGAACACCGAGACAAACGATTAACCAAGCCTGTTTGTGATCGTTGTGGGGCAGAAGCACTTAAAGCTGTTATGGAAGTTAACTCTGTTTACTCTATAGGTATTCCACAACCAAAACGTGTTGTTTATGGTGAAGGTGAAGTTGTTTGGAAGGCAGGTAAATATAGACCACATTTACTTTATGGTTATTCTCCAATTTATTCCATTTGGTCAAAAGCTATGTCCTTATCACATATGGACGAATTTATCAGAAAATACTTTGATAAAATGCGACCACCAAGAGGATTATTGGTAGTTGCTTCACGTAATTATGAAACCTTTAGAAAGTCTTGGGACACTCTTTCACAGAGAGCACAAGAAGATCCATACATGATACACCCACTTATGGTTGAAAGTGACAAAGGTTCTTCAAATATGGCACAATGGTTAGACTTTACAGGTTCACTTAAAGAGTTAGAATTTATTGAAATAAGACGAGAACTTAGAATGATTATTGGTGCAGTTTATGGTGTACTTCCATTCTATTATGGTGAAACACCAGCAGGTTGGTCACAAGAAGGACTTCAAGTAACCATAACTAATAGAGCTGTTAAATGGGGTCAAGATATACTTGAGAAATCATTTTTTAGTAAAATTGCAAATCATTTACAAATTGATGATTGGAAACTACAATTAAAGATGGGAGAAGAAACCGACAAATTAAGAGACTTACAAACAGATGGTGTAGAAATACAGAACATGGCTATGTTACAACAAATGGGATTTGAGGTAACAAGAACCCACACAGGTGAGTTTAAAGTAAGTAAAGATAGTGCTATTACAGAAGAAACACTCGCTATGGGCATGAATATGATGGGTAATAGTGGTGCAAATGGTAGAGGTGATATGATGGGTCAACAGCAAGAAAACAAACAATCGTTTGAGGGAGAACCAAAAAACTCAAGACCAAGTGATATTGGTGGAACAGGTCAAGGTTCACCAGCTAGTGGAAGTGGTACAAGTATGAGTAAGAAATCATATGTTGACGGTATAACACCAGCTAACTTTGAAGTTGTAAAAAATACATTACAAACATCAGTTGACTTTGGTTGGACAAAAACAAAGACAGTAGATGAACTTAGAAAATCAACAGGTATGACGGTAAGACAAGCAAGAGATATAGTTAAGAACGAATTCGCAGGTATGAGAGAGTGGGATAATGAAAGCAAAAAAATCTAAAGGGGCAGATAGTGGCACACAATATAGCCACTGGACTAAAAACCCACATGAGTTTGAAGATAAAAAAGAAGCAGAAAAAATACATAATGAACAAGTCAGGCGTGTAATAAAAACAAAGAAAATAAAACTAAGTGGTGGAACTGTCAATGTTTACAAAGCAGAATTTAGTGAAATTGACTTACTTATTGAAGAATTGAAGAAAGCAGTTAGAAAACACGGTGTTAACGACTATGCTTGTAATAATATACGAAATTTCTTAGAAGAAGCATTAAAAAAAGTGAGATTATCAGAGAATTAATATGCCAACATCATTGAATAATAATTCTGGAGATAATGATTACACTAAAAAACTCTGGAAAACACATCAAGAAGATGAATATACACACGTAGATCATTACAAAGAAGCAGTTTGTATTAATTGTTTCAAAAAAGATGCTTCATCAGCTACTATTGCAGATATATGTGCAGAATGTGCTGGTAAAAGAGGTAGAGAACCACTTCTTGCTACTGTATCACAAAAAATGTATGGTTTATGTTTCTTTTGTGGTAAATATAAATTTGAAATTGAACAAATAAATGCAAGATTTTGCAGAACTTGTCATAGAAGAATTGCAAATGTAACAAAAGAATATAATAAAAAAGGTGGTATGTTCGGTGCAGATCCATTTTGGCAAAAAATAAGAAAAAAACACGGAAAAGATTGGCAAATTATAATGGGAAAGGGTTTAGGTAATAAAAGATGAGTGATTGGGGTTCAGGTAATTATCCTATACAACCATGTCCTAAATGTAAAAAAAAGGCAGGTTATACATGGACTTGGGGTAAGAATGATGGTCATTCAAAAGGCTATTCAACTTGTAAAGGATGTAAAGCAAAGTTTTAATCTAAACCTTTTCGTTTTTTTAGTTTCCATTGTTCATATTCTTTAAGATCAGGTGGTGTTAACAATAATTCCAATAACTTTTGTATAGAACCTAGTTGTTCTGTTATCTTATCTAACTTATCTTCCACATCACCTAAATGAACATCAAGCATTTTTTTCCTCCAAGAATAGATTTATTCTATCAAAAACCAAGTCATAATACCTATGTGTGTAGTCTATGTTGAGCTTCTTTTTAGTTGTTTCACCGTAAAATCTATCGACACGTAACTCTAATTCAGGTTTTCTTAAAAATTTTGGCATAAGTTCTAGTTTTGTTTTTTTATTGTTAAATTTTAAATTATTATAACCAACAAGTTTTTCATCACCTTCTTCATACTTTCCTAATGTTCCATTTCTAAAATGTATTAATGATTTATGTAATTCAGGTCTTTCTTTCAATTCACTTGTTTTTGTTACAATAAGTAATTTATTATCTTTTACAAACATATCAATTAAAAATGATTCTCTTGTTGGATCATTTCTAACACCTTTGTATATCTTTTTATAATGATCTAAACTCTCATAAATATAAATCGAAGTTGCCATAATATTTAAAAACGAAACTTATTTATAAACCATTGGGGTAAAAATGTTAGATAACGAAATGGAATGTAGATGTAAAGCAACAATGTACGCATATACAGATGAAGTGCATACCATATTTCTTTGTTTCAAGTGTGGTCGTTTTGAAGGAATGAGTGGTGGAGATAATACATTTGTAAGACTCGTTTCTGAGGAACCAGCACTTATATTACAAATGATTGAAGATGAAACTCTTAAACCTGTTCGTTAAACATCTTTAAATAAGCCAGAAGTAAATAATAACTATGTTCGAAATGATTGATGAACTATTCTCAGAAATAGTCATAGCAATAGCACTTGGTAGTGGTGGAACTCTTATAGCATATTTTAGAAAAATATCACTCACACAAAAAGATCTGTGTAATAGAGTAACTCAACTCCAAAAAGCCCTTATTATTTTAGCAACAGCATTAGATAGACAATCGAACAGATTACATCAAGAAGCCGACTCTGATTTAGAGGATTTAGTAGGCAAAGTATTAGACGATAAACAGTAGTAAATTTTATATATTGGCAAAATGAGGTTTGTTTATGGTAGATCCAGTACTAATAACTGTGGGCGCAGCAGTAATCGGTGCAGGTTTAAACACACTACGAGGTTACCTACATAGACAAGAGGAATCTTTCTCTGCAAGGAAATTCGCAGGTGCTTTAATCATATCCACCTTCGCAGCAATAGCAATAGGTCAAACTATTGCAACTGAGGGCATTGGGGATATTGGTTTAGCCTTGATAGGTTTAACCACTGGTTTCGCAGCTGATTTCGCAGTTACAAAAGCAAAGAAAGAGTAAATGGCTATGTTTTGGCTTAATAAGCCAACCATTCACCTTTTTTATTCTAATAAAGTTTATATGTAATAAGATTATTTTTTATGTATGGGAGAAGAGTTATATTGGAGTAAGCTTGTCACCAAAGCTCTACACGCTATAAATGGAGAAGATAGATTTTTTGAGGGTTATCTAACAGTTGAAGTAAAAGATAAACAAGGAGAAATAACAATAGTTGATGAATTAATTAAGGTTTTACCTATATGGATGGATAGAGGAGCCCCTATTAGTGATACTCATTCTAACCGTATAATCGGTAAAGGTATCAGTTATGCACAAACCGTCTATAAAGATTCTAGTGGAGCAGAGTTTCCAGCAATTAAAGTAACAGGTAAAATACATAAAAATTATGAATTAGACAATGAAATTTGGTCAAAAATCAAAAGTGGTGAGTATAAAGGCTTATCATTTGGTGGTGCAACTAAATCTAATAGAACACCAAAAGTAATGAAAGATGGTTCAGTAGCATATGAATTGAAGAATTTAGAGCATTATGAGGTTGCAGTTTGTAAAGATCCAGCAGTTCCATTGGCATTAATTACAGATTATAACCCTATTGCAAAGGCTATGACAGAAAATATTGAAGAAAGAGAAGATGGTAAAATGGTCATAAAATGTGATAAATTTGGTTGTTTTGTAGCAAAAGACAGTAATATAGGTGGAGAGCAAATTCACGCACAAGGGCAAAGAGGTTTAGGTCACGATCATACATATAATCAAGATTCAGGTATAGGAACAGGCATAACTACCACAGAGGTAAAGGATGAAAATGAAGACGAAGAAAGCGAAAAAGATAAAGAAGGTAAACAAGACCCAGAAACAGATGGTAATAGCCATGGTGCATACAATCAAGATGTTGATGAAAACACCAGTTCAGGTCGAGTTGGTCAATCAAAAAAATCAGGTTATCAAACAGAAGATGGTAATAATCAGTCAGGCAACTCTTCAAGAGGAGATAAAGACACTAATAAAGATAGCGAAATATATATAAACCCCAATAAACCTAGATCCAGTAACAACATGAGTTCAGAAGAAGAATCCAAACAAGTTATTGAAGATTCAGAAGAAAAAGAAGACTCCAAAGAAGAGAAATCAGAATCTGAAGAAGCCAACAAAGCTTTCCAAGAAACTGTAAAATCAAATTTGGACACACTTACTGACGTAATTCAATCTCTAGCCGAAACCCAAAAAAGTGTAGGTACTACACTCGATGGCATCGACAATAGATTGAAAGCACTCGAAACACCAACTGATCTCCCATTGAAACCATCCGTTGAGGATAGCGAAGATATTGGAGCTGACGTTACAGTCCCAGATGAATATCAATCAAACTCTCGTCAAACAGGGCTAGATTCAGATAGACATCCAAGTGACGGTGAAAAGAAGCCAGAAAGTGATCCAGAAAATCTCTCAATGCAAGAAAAAGCATTAGGAACTACTTATTCTACTGAAACCCCTAGACCATCAACCATCGTTGATACTGTTGACAAATCTTTCTCGGAAGATTATTCACCAATATTAAAAGATGCAAGATCTGAAGGTTATGAAGGGTTAGCAAACGTAGCTCGAGACATTCTGAAAGGTAAATACTACACACCATCACAAGATGAGGTAGGTCAATTCTAAAATGGTACAAATACGAACAATCGACGAGCTTGAAGCACAATATTATGGATATAACAGAAACCTTCTTAGAAAAGCAGATGCACCAGTAACCACAAGCACAGCAGGTACTTTTAATGCTATATTTGGGGCTTACGCATGGGCACAGCTCAACTTAGAAGCCAACGCATTTGGCATCCTTCCAAAATATCCTTGGGATAAATCTGGATGGAGGGTCATAACTGCAAAACCAACTCTAAATACCAACAATTCTAACACAGTATTGGGTGGTACAGCAGAAGGTGGAGCAATCGCTGAAACAGTAAAGCCAACATTGAAAGAGATTGATGTTAGACCAAAGACAGCTCAGTTACCATTTAGTGCAACTGAAGTTATGGAATGGTTAGCAACACACTCTAAAGATGACATTTGGGGAGGACTTGGTTCACTCCGTTTGTATATGGCAGTTCAGCACAAAGAATTCCTTAATAGAATGCTTTTAGCAGATGTTGAAGGTACGGTTACAGGCTCAGGTACACACTCTGGAACAACTGACTTTGAAACACTAGATAGAATCGTTTCTTCTAGTGCAGAGGAAGATGCTTTAGGTGGAAGTACAACTGGATCATATGATCCATGGGCAGCAAACGCAACCATTGATAGAGATTCTGGCACAGAATTCGACTCAACTGTCGAATCTGCAAGTGGTACAATCGGTACAAATGGTGTACTAACTGACGACACTCTAAGAACTTTCTTAAGAAAGATTAGAATCGCAGCTGGTAAAGATCCAAATGTATTCCTAGGTTCTCACGAAGTTTACTCCGAAATACAAGGCTTGTATATGCCTTCAGTCCGTATTCCAAATCCATACGGTGAAAGTTTAGTACAAATCGACGTAAACGGAATTCAAACATTCAAAGGAACAGGTGTTGGAATTCACGTAGATTCAATTTACGGAATACCATTCATTCCAAGCAAAGATGCACCAAGCGACTCTGGAGATTCCAGTGAAATCGGAAGATTATTCGCACTTGATACATCAGATGCAGAAGGATATGGTTATCCAAGAATCGGAATCCAAATCGCAATCCCAACTGAGTACTATGAAGCAACAAGAAGATCTGCTGGATATCCATTCATCAACAACGCATTTGTTGAGAAAGGTGTTTTCAGAACAATGGGCGAAACAGTTTGTCGTCACTTCAAATCACAAGGTAAAATTAGAGATATTAAACTCTAGTCAAACCATCCTCCTTTTTATTTTTTTTAATACTTATATTTAGGCTCACCCTAATGGAATTAGTGAGAGTCAGAGCCTTACACATTCTAAAGCGTTGGAGATCTAAACAACGTAAACCAATTTAGTCCCTCTAGCGAAAGCTAGGGGGTCATCTTTATATAATACCTTATAGTCAATTATATATGGCAGTTACAGTAAGTACATCCGACTGGACAGCAGCTAACGTGAGAAAAACACTCTCATGGCAGGCAGCATTGACTTCAAAACTGCGAATTTATAAGGTCAAAGTCACCGCAGGTGGTTCTGATGCTTATGCAACCAACGGAGTGGCAGCTGACCTCAAAGAGGGAAGAATTTCTACACTCGTTTCTGTAATCCCTGAATACACGGATTCAACATACAAAGTAGAATATGACAAAGCCAATGAGAAAATCAAACTCTTTTCCGTAGGTGGTTCCGCAGGTGCTGTATTTGCAGAGGTAGCAAACTCTACTTCAATCGCAAATAAAGTATTCGAATTCCTAGTCATAGGCTACTAGAGTCCAAAATAGCCGATTTTTTTTTCTTTCTTCTAATAAAGTTTATATATTCGAGAATGAGATGTAATATATGGTAGAGTACAATCATAATGTAATATCATTTAATTCTGATACAGCTATAAAAGGTGGTCATGGCGTTGTCGTAGCAGTTTTTTGTAGTAAGAAAGGCTCAAGTGGAGCAAAATGTGTCCTAAAGAATGGTGACTCTAGTGGTTCAACAGAATTCACTATTTTCGGTGAAATAGAAGGCAATTATCAAGATATAAACCGAAGATTTGAAGCTGGAATATACGCAGATGTCACAGGTTCGGCAGAATGGACTGTTGTTTTTAAGTAAATTTAAATACATAGTACGTTTATATATTTCATGGCTACAACTTATTGCTCAGTCGAAGATGTATCTGATTTTCTTAGGGTTCCCATTACTGCTAATACCACTCCTAATAAAACACAGATTGAGAAGATAATAAATAGGAAAGAAGATGAATTTGAACGTAGAACAGGTCACGCATGGCGTACAAAGAAAGTTACAAGAGAAATTCATAGTTTACCATTACTTTATACATTTGGTTGGGGTACTCCTATTTTTCTAAGACATAGAAGAATATATGATTTTAGTACATCGGCTGGAGATAAAATAGAATATTGGCAAGGAGCAAGTTCTACTTGGGAAAACATTCTTGATGATAGTCAATGGTATGATATGGAATATGAAAGAGGAAGTTTACATTTAAGAGGTTTCTTATTCAGTATTTTGAGAAAAAATAGAGTAAGAGTAACATACAGATATGGTGGAGAAAACTTTGCTGGTGATACAGAAATACCATTAGATATTAAAGATGCTGTAATTAAAATGACAGCTATTGATATTTTGAATACCAGTTTTAGAATGGATCAATTACCAACAGGTGGAATAACATCACCTTCTGAATCCAAAAAATATTGGCAAGAGGAAATAGATAACTGTATCGCAAATAGAAGAGAAGTGTTTGTTATTTCTCCTTAGATATGTTTGAATTTGCAAACAATCTCAGAATTATAGGAAAAAGACTTAAACAAGTATTGAAGCTTGAGAATGCACAAGCACAGGTTGAAGATGCAAGACAATTCAATGTAGCTGGAAATGTAACATTAAATGGTAAAGTAGTAAAGGTAGAAACACCTGAAGAACGTGAAAATGTTGCAAAAGAAGATGGTGAAGTATCAACATATTTTCCAATTCCCTCAAACATATCAAATGTTAACATACCTGAAGATTTACCAAAACGAATAAAATCAATGGTGTTGTCAATAATACAAGATAATAATATAGAAAAAGATATGGATGATAATGTTATAGGTAGTGCTATGGAAGGTAGAATATTTCAACGTTATCAAAGTACTGGTTTGGCTTTACCAAAAGATGATAGTTATGATGATGGATGGTACCCAGCAGGTGGTAAAAATGGGAAAAAGGTAAATATTGAAGCAATTAAATTTTGGGTTGAACACACTAAATTAGCTGGTATGAGTGATGATGAAATAGAGGAAGAATATTATCAAATGAAAGAAACCGATGAGTTTCAACAGTTTGCAAGTGTAGATAAAAATATAGAAAAACTACTTGTTGAATCTGCGAGGACAAATAGAAGAAGAAATCCAGAAACAACAAAAAAACTACTTGTTGACTCTGTAGCGTATATGGTTGCAAGAAAACTATGGTATGCAGGTAGAAGACCTTCAAGTATGACCGATTATGAGTGGAATGAGCATACAAAATATATGCGACCTCACGAAGGATCTTTCGGTGGTGGTGATGTTTGGAAGAATATACCTTTCAAATACGACGAAAATTATATATACAGATCAGGTGAATATTAAGTATGACAATTACTACATATGACTCAGTAACAACTATTAAGAACCTCATACAGAATAAATGGTCAACAATAAGACCTCCTAGAGTATCTGCTATATGGGAGAAAAGAACAACTGGATTTATTGATGATAGAAGAGATGAATTAATATTATATCCAAAAAATGAAGATATTCAATATTGGGGCTTAAGTGGTTCAGCACACTTTCATACACAATTAATCGAGTTAGAGATAAAGACATATCAAGATATAAAAAGGCATAATGAGGTTGTTAAAAAAGTAGTCAAAATAATCAAAGATAATATAACTGGTACAGGTTATACTGATTTACGAGTAATTAGTTCATTCAGTAGAAACTACCTTTATCGTAATATGTATAACTATGTCATAATATTGTCGATTAGAACAGGCGATCCTTGATAATCTTTAAATAGTAATATGGTGTCTTTTATAATATGGTAGTTTATACAGGTGCAGGTGCAAATCTCTACTATGAGTATGAGTCAACATTTGGCACAGCCCCTACATTTAACACAAGTTCTAAGGTATTTGGTCTAAATGGCAGAGTAACAAGTCTAGGTCTATCAACAAATAGAATAGATATTAATAAACTAGGTCAAGTAGAACCAACAGCATATGCTTACGGACAACAGGCTGGAAGATTAGGAATAGGATTTATTTTCGATACAAGAACCTCACATCACGTATTTCAAAGTATTTTTGGTGCAGATGCAAGTGGTAGTTCACCATTTAGTTACCCAGCTTCAAACGCAGAAGGAGCAACAACACCAACAACAAAATCTTTTTCTACACAAATTCAATTACAAACAGGTGCAAATTATATACAGAGACAATTAACTGGATGTATAGCAAACAGTATAGGAATATCAACAAGTATAGGTGAACCTGTAAATGGAACCCTCGATGCCACATTCGGAAAAGAATTGGCAGTCACCACAACAAATGGTGCAAGTATTCTAGATCAAACAGGGGTTGCAGGCGATCCATTAACATTTGCACATGGTACTTTCTTAGTTTCAAACGGAACAAACACATTACAAGAAGTAGGAGAAATACAATCATTTGATATGAATATTAACCAAAATGCAGAATTACTTTACAAACTAGGACAACACCACGCAGCAGAATCATTCAGAAAAGTATTAGACATTACAGGTAGATTCCAAACATCATGGAGAGACACAACACTATTAACACATATATTGAACCAAGCAAATGATACAACTGAAACTGACGGTAGTATTGCAGGAGCATCAGGTGGAGATGATTCTGGACTTGGAGCAAAATTAACATTTTCACACGCAGGCGATAGTGGAAAAACAATGATCATAACATTCAAGGGTATATCATTTGGAGAACATAATGTAACAGGTTTAGAGCCAGTTCAACCAGTGTTTGAAGAATTACCATTTAAGGCAAAATCAATACAAGTAGAAGCAACTGTATAATAACCTTTATTAAATAGACACATTAATAGACCTTATGGGTATTAAGACAGCAAAGATCAAATATAATGGTAAAGAAGCCGTTGTAGAGTTTATTGACTCCTTAACTTTTGGGGAAGTTGAAGACCTAGTTGGAGACTCTGTTGACCTTTCTGATATAACAAAACCCAAAATAGATTTAAAAACATATAGAATGAATCTATTATTGACTGTGATAAAGAAAGCACCATTTAAAGTCGGTGACTTGACCACGCTTCAATTATTAGAAGCAAAAACAGTTCAAAAAATACTCAAGGAGGTGCTAAGATTCCACCCTTTAGTAAATTATATAGAGGACTGGATGGGAACATTCCAAAGCTTGGACGAGCTGAAGAAGTCAAATACCTAATATACTATTTTTGTGCAAACCAATTCGGATGGGATAAAGAGCAAGTTGATAAGCAACCTATGGACTATTTAGAGAAACTTTTTGCCACTCATAAGAAAACTGCAAATGATGCAGAAAAGAAAGGTGGTGTATCTCCACCCTCAAGGAATATTAGGAAAAACTTTTAATACTAAGATGGAAGATATATAACATGGGAATTAATGTAGATACCATATCTGAAAGATTATTAAAAATCATTGAAGATGTGTCTAAAAACATGGAAGAAATGGATCATGGTTTACAAGGTGTAGCCAAAGCCATGACTAATACTGTTGGAAAATTAGAAGTATTGGACAAACATATCGAACTTCAGAAGAATTCACATGATTTTTGGATGAAACAAAGAGATAAAGAGATTAAAGTGAAACAATCATTATTAGATATTGAGTCAAAATTAAGTGCCCAAAAGTTTAGACAGAAGATGGATTTAGATAGACAGCACGAAGAAGGTGTGCAGAGAAACATTAGATTAAGACATAATTTAAATGAAATGAATCAATCATTTAGTACAGTTTCAAGAATGTTACATGGAATTAGTTTGACAGGTGGAGCTGGTATGGTAGGTGGAAGTGCTGTAGGATTAGTAAAAAAACAAATGGATATAAGTTCATTGGAAAGAGCTGTAGCTGGAAAAGAATCAAATCTTAAAAGATTAGAACATGATTTTATAAGTCCAATAAAATCCGAACAAGAAAAATCAGAAATTGGTGAAGAAATTCACTTTTTAAAACAAGCAATAAGACAAACTAAGCAAACATTAGGACAAGAAAAAGATTCACCACAAGGTCAATTATTAGAAAATAATAAACATTTAAAAGGAATGGCTCAAAGAATGGAGGGTGTAGGAAATTGGATTGGTAAAAATAAAACAGGTATTGTTATTAGCGCTGCCAGTTTAGGTATTTTGGTTGGTATGTTTAAGAAAATGTTAAGTGTGTCACCTATGTTACAAAAAATGTTAGAGTTAATGAATATGACCTTCGGATTAATTTTAAGACCATTTGGTGACTTTTTGGGTTTCATATTAAGACCAATAGCCATGATGTTCTTAGCTTCAGTTATGCCATTCTTTAAAGAAGCATATCCTCTACTAGCAGAACTAGGAACTGCACTTGGAGGAAAATTAGCAGAGTTACTTAAAGGAGAAATAGACCCTATAGAATTCTTAAAATCAGTTCTCAATTTAACATTTACAGCAATTACTCCACAATCAGTATTAGCATGGGTATTTGGTTCTCCAGAAGAGAAAGCAGAGAATCAAGAAGGTGCTGTAGGTGCAATAGCACTTACAGCAGGCGCTGCAACGATACCAGCTACATATGTTGGAGCAAAAGCAACAACAGCTGTTATGAGAAAGGGAATGGGTTTATTTGGATTTGGAGGAAGTACACCAAAACCCCCAACACCTCCACCAAAAATGCCATCAAGTGGATCAGGTGCTCCAATCAAACCTTCAGGTACAGGTTCAGGTTCAAGTAGTGCTATAAATAAACTAAACTCTATGAAAAACATGATACCAAAGAATTTACAAAACCTTGCACCAGCAGTTTCTAGTGCATTGAAAAACCCAGCTATGGGTCAATTATTAAAAAGAGTACCTTATCTTGGAACTGCTTTAATGCTTGGTTCTGTAGGTTTCGGTTTATTAAGAAATATTGTTGGTGAGGAAGAATATCAAAAAATGTATAAAGAATTAGAGTGGATGGGTGGAGCCCAAGACTTGTTCATGTCAGAGCAAAAATTAATGGCAGAAGGTCAAGCTACATTTAATTCAGTTGATCCTTTGTTTGGTGGTGGTATGAGTAATCAATTTGGAGGTTCTACAACTTCTTCAGATGGTGTAATCACATACAATATAACTAATACAACTAATATTGGAACTATTGAAAAGGAAGCAGATGAAGTAGAAATTCAACAGAAAATAGAAAATCATATCAATGAATTTGGGTACATGAGTGGTTAGAATGGTTACTCCTTTTATTATTAAACATATAAGTGAAAGTGATGATGAGATGACATACACTGGTGATAACATAACCAATATAACTATGGAATTCAATACACCTATTGCACCAATGCCTTTACCACAGCAAGAAGATAAAGAAAATATTCTTATCAAAGTAGAGGGTAACACAACAATAGCAAACATAGCTTGGAAAGTAAGAGATTTAGGATCAGGTAATTCCCCATTCTCAGCAGGTGATTCATCTACACACCCACATAATACTCAAGCCGTGGCAGCTTACACAGCTATGAGAATTGTTCAGTTTTTTAAAGATAGATTCGTGCCTGTTACAGTTGGAGATAGATATAGATTGACAATAGGTGACGAACTTGTTATGGAAGGTACTTTAATGAAAATGTCATTTAATATTAGTGGAACTTCACCAGTTGTTTGGGATGGAACTATGCAATTTGTTCATGGTAATGTTGCTTCTTCAGTAGATGGTGATTATGCAGAACAACCAACATATACTTCAATAGTTGATGATTCGACAGCAAACTCTATAAAAATAAACGGTATAACAACTCAATATCACGGTGTTGATGACGGTATAACTGGTTATAAAGTAAAGTATAAATTAACAGATGCAACCTCATGGTCTTCAGTAACCCACTCTACTACAGATCATACTGATCTTGATTTCGTTGTAAGTGTAGGTGGAACTGGAACATTTGAGGTAAAAGTAAGTGCTATAACATCAACGCATAGTGAAAATGTTTACACTATTCCTACAAGTGTGACAGTATCATAATGACAAGATATAAAGCAGTTTGGGAGAACCGTGAACCAAACTCAAGTAATTATAAAGTGAGAAGGGGTAGTCTAAGAATAGAGAGATCAAAAATAAAGATAAACGGAAGTAGGGCTGCTGATACAGCAAATATGACAGTAAAAGGTAATTATGATGTATCTATTGGTGACACATTAACTTTCTTACATGATGATGTAGATGTTGATGATTTGAAATGTGCATGGAATTTCTATTATAGTTTAAGAGATGAAAGTGGATATAATATTGATTTACAGAGAGTTAACAGTAGTGGAAGTATTATATCTGAGCCTACTACTCAATACGGTGTAGAAACTTCAACAACTTCTAGGTTTTTAGGTCAAAAATATTTAAACTGTAATGGATCAGATTCTAGATTCCGTGCAGTACAAAATGATTATGAAAACAATAAAGTAATAGACTTTAATAAATCATGTGACATATTTTTGTATATAGAAACACCATCTTCTGTTTCAGGTGAACAAGTTATATTTTCACGTATGAATGGAAGCCGTGGTGTAGAAGTTGGTTTAAAAAGTAATGGTAGCACAATTTATGCTTTTGCAAGAGCAAATGGAAGTAGTTCAAGCTCTGGATTTGATTCAACTGTTGCATTACCAAATAGTAAGTCATGTGTCATAAGGGTTTATAGAAACGGTGATACGCTTGTTTGTAAAACAAATGATAGTATAGTTTCTTCTTCTGGAGGACAAACGTTTTCTTTTAGTGGAGACTTGGATGATGTTTCCAACTTAACAAATATACACGTTGGCTGTGATCGTAATAGAAGTAATTTATTTAATGGTAAAATATTCGCAATAAGAGTATATGATAAAAGAATGCTTCAATCAGATGCTACAAGATCATACAAAAGATTGTTACCTTCTTCAACAATGAAATTTGGTGGTTTTGTTAACCATGTAACTGATCGTGGTGCATTCATTGACATAGAAGGAGTTGGATATAGTAATGCATTTCTTAGAAATGTTGAATTACCAGCTTCTATTTTTCCAGAATTAAGTTCAAATGCAAAGAATGGTTCATATGTATATGATAATGCAAGTGCAACCACAAAGAAACGTACATTATTGGAAAACATTTTAAATGATATTATAACCTCATTGAATAGCAAATATTTGGATAGACATGGTGAGGATTTGGCTAATGGTAAACTTGGTGTTGATATACCACTTGAATTTCAATATCAGAATACTAATGATGAAGATGATAGTGGTTCAGGCTATCTTAGTAAAGAAAGTATGTTTCATATGAGAAATCTTAATAGATTCTCAGCAGGTGGATATTTACTTAATATAGTTCAAGCGTTGGCTATTTTAGGTGGTAAGGAATATAACTCTTCTGCTAAAGCAACTGCTACTGTTAGTGGTGGTGCAGTTACAGGGATTTCTGTAACAGGTGGGGGAAGTGGATATACAACAGCTCCTACTGTGTTTTTAATTGGTGGTGGATGTACATCAGATGCAACTGCAACTGCAACAGTTAGTGGTGGGGCAATAACAGGTTTTTCTGTAACAAGTGGTGGTAGTGGATATACCCATGCTCCAGAAGTTTTAATTCAAGGTTCATTCAGTCATTTAAATGGTGCAGATCAATTTTTTGTAAGTCCAAGAGGAACACTTGTATTTGAAAACGGAGAATTACCTGATAGAACATATTTTGATCAAGATAGTGGTTTTTCAATATATAATGAAGGATTTAACAGTTCAGGTATTGTTAATGATGTTACAGTTCATGGTAATCTTGCGTTTAAAGAGTCTTCATATCACATATCTTCATTCTCTAATGGCTCTGTTATTAAATTACGAGATCAGTTTACAAACACATCAAACAATAATAATAAGAAACATTTTCTTGATTTAAGTGCTGTTATAGCATTAGATAGTAATGGTCAACCAATAAGAAATCTTGTTTCAAGTAATTCAGGTACTAACCAATATGATTGGGATGGTAATGATTTAACAATAAGGGTTGATTCAGGTGGTGTAGTTGAAACACATACCCACAATGATAATAATACTTTAGTTGTAGGTAAATCTCATGGTGCATACAGCGCTGGTCTTCAAGTATTAAATGGTGACAATCTCATAGGTGAAACAGTAAACAAACTATCACTTCAAATTGAAAAAACAGGTTCACCACAACAAAATTATTATTTCAAGGTATATGATAGTAGTGGAGTTCAAAAAGCAACATCTTCTGCTATAGATGCTTCAACACTGGTTGCTGATTATGAAGATGGTAGTGGTGATCCTGTGTGGACATCACATGAAATATCACCAGCTCGTGAAATTGCTGAAAATGATAGATTTGTTGTTGAATATGATGATACTGGAGATAGTGGTAGTTCTGACGGTATTAGATTATTATACACAAATGTTAATGGTTCAAATAGGGGTCTAGCAAAAAATTATCCTAACTCAACAGGTTGGACTACAACTGGAAGTGTTGATAATAATGATCTTTCATTTAAACTTGAAAACACAGAAGGATATAGTGCATTGGAAGCAGTTATAAGATATATTGATTTAACCAATAATGGTAGTGTGTTAGGTGGAGATAGTAATTCAAACTTTGGTTCATATTATTTCCAACAAAACCAATCAAGTATAAAAAAGTACGGAATACGTTCATTAAAGTATTATTTTCCTCAACTAAAAGATATAACAACGGCAGCGTGTATGTGTAGAAGGCTTTTAGGTGCTAGGGCTGAGCCAAAGAAAAGCATAATGGTTATAGCTCCAAGATTGGCAAATAGTGTCAATATAGGTTCAAAAATAAAGATAACAAAAGAGTCCAAAAACATACATTCAGAAGACTTTATAGTAAAAACCATAGAATATAACATACCTAAATTCAATACCATTATTACAGCAGGTGATTTTAACTTCAATTTCTTGGATGATTTAAAGATTGTTAGTGATGATGTACGAGGAACCTCTCAAGAAAGGCTCGGAACACCACAATAATAATATAGGATGAGCCTTCGTTCAAAATCTTTAAATACTACTTTTGTGAAAACAATGTATGCAACTAATAGAAGGTAATGGTTTAGAACTCCCAAAAGGCATTAATCCAAAAGACAATATTTGTGTCGTTTTGAAAAGTGAAGAGGGAGATAAAAGATGGTTTTATGGTTCAAATTTAGTCACAACTGACGGTGATATTTACTATGCTAAAGTAGCATCAGGTGAAACACCAGCAACCAATGAAAATTTTGGTAGAACAAATGCAACTTGTATTCTACAAACAGGTGCAGTTACAGGTTCTGATGCACCAGTAAAAGGCGATGCATATCAAGATGTATTAACACCTTTAGTAGCAAACCATCAAAGTACAAACTCTGAAACACAATTAGTAGAATCAGGTTATCCAAAAACAGCAGCCACATCAGGTGGAGATGCAGATAACTCTAGTGGTGGTGGAGCAGATGCAGTAACTTATAAATTTACATGGAGTAAAACTGAAATTAACACAGGTTCAGGTAACCCAATCACAGGTGGTTGTATTACTGATAAAGACGGTTCATTGGCAAGTGGAAAGAAAATCTTAACACATTGGGGATTTACAGCACCAGCAACATTCCACAAGACCAACACAGATACCCTAACACTATACGTTAATCACACTATGCTAGGAGCATAGAACTTAATTGGCTTCTAAGATCACCATGGGTGGCATTTTTAATTTACTAGAAAAGCTCGGCATGAATTTCCCAAGTGGTAAATCTGCTTTAGATGCTAAGATAAAATTCAAGGAATCAACTTCCTTCGTATTAACAAATTCGACTGGCGATAAACAAGTAGGCAGTTAACATGGCACGTAAAGGTTATGGTCGCCCAGCAACCTTAGTTGACATAACTTCACACCCAGATGATGGTTCAAGTCCAGTAGGTTCTAATGAATGGAACGCAAATCCAAAAACAGATGGTATTCTAGGTTTCACTAAATCAACAGCACCTATATCTTCAAATGGGATTACAATAAAAGACTCATATGTTGAAGTAACAGATGCTGGAACAATTCATAAGATATTACCATCAACGGCAGCATTATCAGCTACAAATTATGGTTCAAACACAGATGGAGCAAGTACATCCATAAAATCCTTTGGTGAGGGTGATTTAATTTATGTTATAAAAGCAAACGGTGTGGGAACTGTCACACTAAATCATCAGCAATCAGGTGTTACAGATGGTAAAATAAATACATTAACAGGTAGTCCAATCGTATTAGATGAAAACGTACCAAAAATCTTTATGTGTAGAAATAAAGATCAGGCTGGAAACTTAGAGTGGTTTGAATATGGTGGTGGTACAGCAAGTGATTTAGATACTACTAATTTCGCAGCTTCAACATTAGTAGTGGAAGCAGAAGGGATAGGTTCAAATGATAATGATACAACTTTACCAACATCAGCAGCCGTAAAAAAATATGTAGATGACACTATAACAGCAGAAGATTTAGATACAGCAGGTGATTCAGGCACAGGTGCAGTAGATTTAAACAGTCAATCATTAACAATATCAGGGAGTTCAGGTATAACTACAACAGCTTCAAACCAAGCAATAACAGTTGCTGGTGATGTAGGTATATCAAATAATAAATTATTACAAGCAAATGCAAACGTAGCTGATGATGATTTCTTAAGAATTGATGGAACACAAGTAGAAGGTAGAACTGCAACACAAGTTAGATCGGATTTAGGTTTAGCAGCAAGTGCAACAACAGATACAACAGTTGCAACTAATGTAACATCAGGTACATTACCAGTAGCACAACTACCAACAGTAACAGTAGCAAAAGGTGGTACAAACTTAACCTCACTCACGGCAGGTGATGTATTATACGCATCAAGTTCAACAGCTTTAGCTAAATTAGCAAAACCATCAAGCCCTGATGGAGAAGTATTAACCTTTGCAAATGGAGCTTCTGCACCTTCGTGGGCAGCAGCAAGTGGTGGTGGAGCAACAGATACACACGCATATACCAATAAATCAAGTACAAGTTACGCTGGTACAGGTTCTAGTGGAACAGGTATTGATCTTAATACATTAGTTTCATCAGAAGCTAGTGGAGCTGGTGAGAGAGAAATTTTCATTAAAAAAATAGATGACAATAATGAAGGTGTCTTTGCTATAATTCATAAGAACGGAAAAGCTGTAGAAGTACAGATAGCGTAGGTCTATCATCATGGTAGAATATCTAAGTGGTAATAGAATACAAGGAAGTTCTACATTAACATCTTCGCCTAGTCCTACTGGATGGAAACTTCTTAAAAGATCCACTGCTGTTGGTTCAGGTGGAACACAAACAGTAGATTCAGGAACATTTACAGCTAAAGATAATCTTATGATTTTATCTCACATAATTAATGGTAATACAGGTGATGGTGACAACCCACAAGGAGCAATTAAATTTAATAGTTCAACTGGAAATGAATATGGTCAAACATTTAGTAGAGGTGCTGAATCAGGTAATGGTAATATAACACAATCAACAACAAATGGTTCAAGTGCAGTAGCTCAAATTGATATTTGGAATGGTCTTGGTTCAGGTACATCAGCATTTACTATGACAGAAATTGGAAATATTAGTAATTTTAAAAAAATGTTAAATTTTTCAAGTTGTTATGATAGAAATGGAACTACAGCTAGTAATGTTCCATGTAGAAGTGAAGGTAGTGGTGCATATTCACCATCTAGTTTAAGTACAAATATAACATCAGTTCAAGTGACAAATGTTGGTGACGGTGATTTTGATGCTGGAAGTGAAATTGTAGTATTAGGTGTAGATAACGATGATGATGGTTCATCAGGAACAAATTTTTGGGAAAAATTGGCATGGAATGGGTTAAGTGCAAACAATTCAGGCAGTCCTGATTATTTATGTAATGAATTATCATTTGCAAAGAAAAAATACCTTTGGATTAGAGAACATAAATTGGCAACAGGTAATACTAGATCAAAATACAGATTTAATGGAAATAGTAGTAATTATGCAAGAAGAATGAATGATTGGGGAACTAGTGGAAGTTCAAGTGATGATATTGATTCAACAAGTGCAAGTGAAGCTATGCTTTATGGTTCAGGTGGTGGTGCAGAAGCTATTTCTAATACATTCGTTGTAAATTCAGATTCATACACAAAATTATGTTTTACACACATTGTAGAACATAATAGTGATGGTGCAAACAACACACCTAGAGTATGGCAGTTTTGGTGGAAATGGGTTAATAATGCTCAAGTAGAAAATTTAACAATCTTTAATGATGGAACTGGAAACTTCGGAGTTGGATCAGAAGTTACCGTATGGGGTGCTGATTAATTGTCAGCAGTAGAAACTAACGCATGGCGAAGGGTAGCATTTAAAGATATTAGCACTAATACTAGAATAATTACTACACCTGATTTTGCTGATTATAATAATCTTCATGTAGTTATGTTATTAAAAAGAGGTGGTACACAAATTGCTAACGATATATATTTTGACGGTGTAAATTCAGGTAGTAAATATTGCCGACTTAGAAGAACAAATAATACTGTTTCACAAGGAGCAAGTGAAAATACTGTTGATGTTAGAGGTGATGAAGAAAATGATAGATATATTACATTTGATATGGAAAATTGGTCAGGTGAAGAAAAGATTCTTTATGGACATTTAATGATAGTTGGGGATGATGTTGAAGATCAACAGGATATACAATTTGGAGCAAAGTATGTAGAAAAATCAGGTCAGATTAATAATATTTCAGTAGATGCAAGGAGTGGAAATACTTTTGGAAGTGGTTCATACATAGCTGTTTATGCTTCAACACCAAATTCTATTACAGATGAAAAAACTACACTAACATCTGTACCAGCAAACACACGTTATGAAGAAATAGATACTCGTAAGATATATCGTAGAATAGTTGGAAATACAACAACAACTGTGAGTATGGCTACAAATGCTTGGACATCAACAAGATCATCATCACCATACGTTGCAAGTGATGGTTCGGAATTAGATTACACATTATACAACAATTCATCAACTATTGGAAGTGCAATACATGATTTAGGTTCTGCATTGTCAGATACAAAATGGTCAGCTCGTATTCATCTAAATAATTCAACAGTTAATAATGATTCTGCTTTTTACATTTCTTTTACTAATACATCAGGGAATGTAGGCACAGGTTCAAATGCAGATAGAATATATTTCATGGTTTATAAAAATTCAAGCACAGGTTTCCAATTACAATCAAATGTAAGTGGTAGTAATAATTTTTGGACTGATGGTGGTTCT